>Ga0255344_1001472_pt1 | contig 31524 bp, 20 predicted proteins | sample wastewater_treat_5_FD_192414 | JGI IMG/M metagenome (GOLD analysis project Ga0255344, IMG submission 192414) | Wastewater microbial communities from Lulu Island WWTP, Vancouver, Canada - plant18 | ecosystem: Engineered > WWTP > Wastewater > Unclassified | place: Canada: Vancouver, British... | reverse complement strand
TGGCCAACCGGTTGTCGCCAGAAACCTCCCCGCAGGCGGCGCCGTGGACGGTGTTTGACCGCAATCTCATTGAAAAAGTCCTGGAGGATTTGCGTTTGCCGGCGCGGCTGGCGCAACACCTGCCCGAGGACCGGGCGTCCGATCTGGAGGACATCATGGACGATCTGTTCGGCATGCGGCCGCCGTCGTGGGCGGTGGTGCAGCAAACCGCCGAAACCATCCTGCGCCTGGCCCGGCTGGGGAAGGTGATCTTGATTGGCCGCGGGGCGACGTTGGTGACGGCGCGGTTGCCGAACGTGGTGCGCATCCGCTTGGTGGCGCCCTTGGAACAACGGATTGCCCTGGTCCAGAAAACGCGCAAGCTGACGGCCAAAGCCGCCGCCGCCGTGGTACAACAGGAGGACCGTGGCCGGGCGCGCTACCTGAAAAAATACTTCAAGGCCGACATCAACAACCCCCTGCTGTACCATCTCGTGATCAATACCGGGGCGGTGAGTACGGACGAAGCGGTGGACATCATTGCGGAGGCGCTGAAACGCCCGGTCCAGGCCAGTTGATCCAGGCGCGTGCCCTTCCGTGTGCTACACTCTGTGCGTCCCCGGAAACGCCGGCGCCGACGCCGTCCGCGGCGGAAGCCGTGGTTGCCCATCGGCCTGCTGCTTGTGGCGGCGGCGGGCGTGGTTTTTTGGTGGCATACACAACGGAGTGAGCGGGGAATTCCACCGGCGGTAGTTGAACCGACCAATGTGCCCACCCTGGTTTTTCCGTCGCCGCCGGTGGTGACGGTGACCAATCTGCCTTCGCCTCCCTTGCCTGTGGAGCGGGTGCCCATCCCGCCCGTGGAAATCCCGGCCCCGCCTCCGGTAACGGTGACTTCCGTTCCGCTGCCGACAGTCGAAGCGCCTCCGGAAGAGGTGCCGATGCCCACGGAAACAGGGTTTCCGCGACCGGTCCGGGATGTTTTGGAGGCGCAGATTGCCTTGGCGCGGCAGGGTTTTTCTCCGGGTTCGATTGACGGCGTGATGGGTGCGCAAACCCACGCCGCGCTGCGGGCGTTTCAACGCATGACGAAACGACCGGCATCCGGGGAGCTGGATGCGGGCACGCGCGCGGTCCTGACGCTTGCCCGCCCGGCGCTGCACCGTTACGTGGTAACGTCCGGCGACGTGGCACGTTTGCAACCGTTGAGCCGCACTTGGTTGGGCAAATCCCAGCAGACCGCCTTGGAATATGAGACGCTCCTTGAATTGGTGGCGGAGACGGGGCGGGCCTCGCCCAATTTGATCCGCCGGATCAATCCCGGAGTGGATTGGACGCATGTGGGCGCCGGCTCGACCGTGATGATTCCCGACGTGCCGCCGGTGCCCACGCCCCGCAAAGCCGGGTTTGCGGTCATCACGCTGGGGGCGAAACAACTGCAGGTGTACAGCGGCGACACCAACCTGATGGCGCATTTTCCGTGCAGTATTGCGGCCCGGGTGGAGAAGCGGCCCGCGGGCGAATTGCGGGTCGTCGCCCTGGCCGAGAATCCTAACTACACCTTTAACCCGGCGATCTTTTCAGAATCTGCCGAGGCGCGCGCGTTGGGACGGAAATTAATCCTTCCGCCCGGGCCCAACAATCCGGTGGGTTCGGCGTGGATCAGTCTGGACCGGCCCGGCTACGGCATTCACGGCACGCCCAGTCCGGAACAAGTGGGACGCACGGAATCGCACGGTTGTTTCCGGCTGGCCAATTGGAACGCCGAACATCTGCTCCGGCTGGCCTGGGTTGGCATGCCGGTGTATGTCGAACCGTGATAATTCCGCCGTGCCCGTCGCGGCCCGTAGGCGGGGGGCGTTCGCGGAGGGTGAACGCCGACAATCAGGCCGTCAGGATGCCGCCTTGGCTCGCGTTGGTCACCAGCTTTTGGTAACGCGCCAGCCAGCCACCGATATCGCGTTTCACGGGTTGCCAGTTCTTACGGCGTTCCGCCAGTTCCGCCTCGGCCACTAGGATGTCCATCCGCCGGTTCGGAAAATCTATGCGGATGCGATCGCCGGCTTGGAGCAAACCAATCGGTCCGCCTTCCGCCGCTTCCGGGGAAACGTGTCCAATGCACGCGCCCGCCGTGCCGCCGCTGAAGCGGCCATCGGTGATGAGCGCGCATTTGTCGCCCAAGCCCATGCCCACGATGTAGCTGGTGGGCGAAAGCATCTCCTGCATGCCCGGGCCGCCCCGGGGGCCTTCGTTGCGGATGATGACCACATCGCCGGCGCGGACCTTGCCCTCCAGAATACCGGCGCAGGCTTCGTCCTGGCTTTCGAAAATCACGCAGGGCCCTTCAAAGACAAAGCCGGGACCGCAATACGCCTTGAAAGCGTCGCTGATGCCGGCGGTTTTTACCACGCTGCCGTCGGGGGCCAGTTGACCGTAAAGGATGGACAAACCGCCGTCCGGCGTATGCGCAGTGGCCGGGGTGCGGATGCAATCGTTGGCGTCGAAGCGGAACGCTGGATCGTAAGGCATCAGACCGGTCGGTTGTGCCTCTTTCACCAAGTTTTCGCGGTGGTCGTGATAGACTTTGCTCAAGGTCCAGCCGCGCAACCGTCCGGTGCGCACCAAGCCGGCCCGCTTTTTCTCGCCGCCGGTGTAACGCCAGAGGATCAACACGGGTGAGCCTTTGAGATTGCCCAGCTCCGCCCGGACCAGGCCTTTGAACTCGGCGAACTTGCCGTTCAAACCGGCTTCGATTTCCGCGGCGCCTTTCCACGTTACCGTTTCGTCCACCTGCCATTCGCCGTCGGCGGCGAACAGACACGCGGCGGCGGCGGCATCGTTGGCGTTGAACGCGGCGGCCAAACGCCAGAGCGAGATGGCGCGGGGATCGGCGGGGAAGAACAGCATCGGTTTGGGCGCGAGATTCCCACTGGCCGTACGCCCGGCCGCGCCCAGTTGGTCATTCGGGTCCACCACGATGGCTGACGCGCCGGAAACACGCGCCGCCCGGGCCCATGCGCTGCATTTGTCCGAGCGCACGTCCCACTCGTCAATGTTCTCCCCGAGGGTTTTGCCGGTGACCGTCCGGCAGTGGACATTCAACACGCCCAGGCGTTTGAGTTCGCCCAAAATGGTGTGGATGCCGCCCGCCCGGTGGACGTCTTGAACGTGGTAATCCGACGAAGGCGACACCTTGCAGAGACACGGGATGCGCCGGGAAATGGCGTCAATGCGTTTGATGTCGTAGGGGATGCCCGCCTCGCGCGCGATGGCCAGCGTGTGCAGGATGGTGTTGGTCGAGCCGCCCATCGCCACGTCGAGCATCAGCGCGTTGTCAAAGGCTTCCAGGGTGGCAATGTCGCGCGGTTTGAGGTCGTGTTCGATGAGTTTCAGGATGGTGCGGGCGGCGCGTTCGTACAGCGCCTCGCGTTCCTTGGAAACGGCGAGCACGGTGCCGTTGCCGGGCAGCGCCATGCCGAGCGCTTCACAGAGGCAGTTCATCGAGTTGGCGGTGAACATGCCGGAACACGAGCCGCAGGTCGGACAGGCGCTTTGCTCGAGGGCCTTCAATTGCGCCTCGGTGATCTGACCGGTCTGGAGTTCGCCCACGCCTTTGAACACCGAGATCAAATCCGCCTTGCCCGAGGCCGGCTGCAGGTGCGCCGCCAGATCAGCGTGCGTGGCCTGTTGCGCGGCGATGCCGGCGGCCATCGGTCCGCCGCTGACGAAGACGGTGGGAATGTTCACCCGCATGGCCGCCATCAACATGCCCGGCACAATTTTGTCGCAATTGGGAATGCAGATCATGCCGTCAAAGCAATGCGCCCGCAGCATGGTCTCGACCGTGTCGGCGATGAGTTCGCGCGAGGGCAGCGAATAGAGCATGCCCGAGTGGCCCATCGCGATGCCATCGTCCACGCCGATGGTGTTGAAAATGAAAGGCACGCCGCCGGCCTCGCGGACGAGGCGCTTGACGAGCTGGCCCACTTCGTTGAGATGCGTGTGACCGGGGATGCAGTCGGTGTAGGAATTGGCGATGGCGATGAACGGCTTGTCCCAATCGGACTCGGATTCGATGGCGCCGGTGGCGCGGAGCAACGAGCGATGCGGCGCGCGTTCAAAGCCTTTCTTGATGATGTCAGAGCGCATGGTGGTGTTCAGTGTCTTGATTTAATTTCCAACCGGCCCGGAAAATAAACGTTCCGGAAACGAATGTCACGCCCCGGAAACTCGTCCGCGGAAAAGCAACCGGCAACAGTCCAGTTGCCGGCCACGCACAGGCGGGGTGCCGCCGATGATTATTCGTAAATGCTGGGGCCGGTGTCGGCGGGGGCTTGGTTTTCCGGCGGTTTGCCCGGGGTGGCCAGAGTGGCGCCCCGCAGGGTGTAGATATAGCTGGCCACGGCGTGCATTTCGCGCGGTTTGAGCAGATTTTTCCAGGTGATCATGCCTTTTTCCGGGACGCCGTTGTAGATGGTGCGGAGGGTGTCCTTGAACTCGCCCCCGTGAATCCAGTAATCGTCGGTCAGATTGGGGCCGACCAATCCACCGCCATCCTCGCGGTGGCAGGGCGCGCACAGATTGGCGAAGAGCGTGCCGCCTTCAGCCAGCAGCGCGGGATCTGTCGAAGGTGCCAGCGTGGCCATCTCTGTCTCGAAACGCGCCAGCGCGGCTTGTTTGATTTTTTCACCGGCCTCCATTTCGGCGGCGTATTCGGCCGCCATGAGTTGTCCGCGCCCCAGCACATGGTAATGGATCATGTACAGGATGGCGAAGAGGATGGAAAAATTGAACATCCACACCCACCAGCGCGGCAGGTTGTTGTCGAGTTCGCCGATGCCGTCGTATTCGTGATCGAGCAACAGCGGATCTTTTTCCAAGGATTCATTCATAACGGTTTTCCCAAGCGGAGGGTTCGTCGGATGGCTCTTGCAGCGGCAGGGCGGCGGCGGCGTCCAGATCGGTTTTCTTCAAGCGAAACGTCCAGATCATGATGCCGGCGAAAAGGGCGAAGAACAGGCACAAGGAAACGATGCCGTAACCGGCCACGCCGCCCAAGTGTTCCAATACGTTTTTGATCATAACAGGAAAAGGGAAAGCAACCGGGACGTCATTCCGCCGTGGGGGCCGCCGTCGCGGTGGCGGCGGGAGTCTTGATGTCGGTGCCCAGCCGTTGGAGGTACGCAATGAGCGCGATAATCTCCCGGTCAGGCTCGGTGGTGATCATCCCGCTTTTGAGATTGGCCACAATTTGGTCGGCCTGGGCCTTGAGTTCGGCGGCCGCTGTGTCTTCGTAGCCGGGCGGGTAGGGGACCCCCACTTTGCGCAGCGCGGCGATGCGGGCTTTGAGCGGTGCGGTGTCGAGATTTTGCGTCAACAGCCAGGGATAGTGCGGCATGATGGACCCGGGCGATGTGCTGGTCGGATCCTCCATGTGATTGTAATGCCAGGCGTCGGGGTATTTCCCGCCCACCCGGTGCAAATCCGGGCCGGTGCGCTTCGAGCCCCACAGGAAGGGATGGTCATAGACATATTCACCGGCCTTCGAATACTCGCCGTAGCGTTCGGTTTCGGAGCGGAACGGCCGCACCATCTGCGAATGGCATCCTACACAACCTTCGCGGATGTATAGATCGCGTCCCAACACTTCCAACGGCGTGTACGGTTTGACGCTGGCCAGGGTGGGGACGTTGGATTTAATCAGGAACATGGGGACGATTTCCACCAGACCACCGACCAAAATCGCCAGCGTCGTCAACACGGTGAACGTCACTGGCAGTCCTTCCAGCCAGCGATGCGTCCAGCGTTTTTCCCCGGCGTTATCCGAGCGGCGCAAGGCCGGCGCCTGGGCTTCCGTTTCCGGTTCGAACCGGCCGCTCCGGGCGGTGCGATACAGGTTCACGCACAGCAGCACAATGCCCGTCACATAAAACGTCCCGCCCAGCGCGCGCAGTTTGTGCATGGGCAGCAGGCGGATGACGATGTCCAGGAAGTTGCCATATTGCAGGAAGCCGTCGCCGGTGAACTGTTTCCACATCAAGCCCTGGGTGACGCCGCTCACGTAGATCGGCAACAGGTAAAACATCATGCCCAGCAGGCCAATCCAGAAATGGTAATTGGCCAGTTTGGTGGACCAGAGTTTGGTGTGGTACAGCCGCGGAAAGAGCCAGTAGAGCACGCCGAAGGTGAGAAACCCGTTCCACCCCAGCGCGCCGGTGTGCACGTGCGCGATCGTCCAATCCGTGTAATGCGAAAGGGCGTTGACGCTCTTGACCGCCAGCGTCGGACCTTCCAGCGTGGCCATGCCGTAGGCCGTCACGGCGACGACCAGGAACTTGAGCACCGGGTCCTGGCGGACCTGGTCCCACGCCCCGCGCAGCGTGAGCAACCCGTTCAACATGCCGCCCCAACTCGGCGCCACCAGCATCACACTGAAAACCATGCCCAGCGATTGCGCCCAGTCCGGCAGCGCGGTGTAGAGCAGATGGTGCGGGCCCGCCCAGATGTAAATGAAAATCAATCCCCAGAAATGAATGATCGAAAGCCGGTAGCTGAACACCGGCCGGTTCGCCGCCTTGGGGAGGTAGTAATACATCAGGCCGAGATAGGGGGTGGTCAGGAAGAACGCCACCGCGTTGTGTCCGTACCACCATTGCACCAGCGCATCTTGCACGCCGGCGTAGATGGGATAGCTCTTGAACGGCCCGGCGGGCACGGCCAGGGAATTGACGATGTGCAGCACCGCCACCGTGATGGCCGTGGCGATGTAAAACCAAATGGCCACGTACATGTGCTTCTCGCGCCGCCGCAGGACCGTGCCCAGCAGGTTCACCGTGAACGCCACCCAGACCACGGTGATGGCAATGTCAATCGGCCACTCCAGTTCCGCGTATTCCTTGCTCGTCGTCAGCCCCAGCGGCAACGTGAGCGCGGCCGCCACGATGATGGCGTTCCATCCCCAGAAATTGAGCCAGCTCAACGTGTCGCTGAACATGCGCGCTTTGCACAGCCGTTGCAGCGACCAGTAGATGCCCATGAACATGCCGTTGCCGACAAAGGCAAAGACCACCGCGTTGGTGTGCAACGGGCGGATGCGGCCAAAGGTGGTGAAGGGCAGTTCCAGATTCAGCCCGGGCCAGAATAACTGGCAGGCGGCCAGCAAGCCCACGCTGGTGCCGATCAAGCCCCAAAAAGCCGTCGCGAGGCAGAAAGCCCGCACCACCCGGTTGTCGTAACGAAAGGTCTCAACGTTCATGTTTGTTATTTCTCTTCCATGTCTCCGGCGCGCCGTCCGGTCGGGCCGGGGGCGGATCCTCCCCCAACACGCGTAGCGCGGGGGTGTGGGTGTCCTCGTATTGCCCCGAGCGCACCGCCCAAATGAAGGCCGCCAAAAATCCCAGGGCCACCAAGAGGCTGGCGGAAATGAGCAGGTAAATCGCGCTCATGCCGGACCGCCTCCCCCGCCGGTAAATCCACATCGCCGTGCCGCCCAGATCGTGGCCCCGCAGGCAAAAGCCACCACGGAAACCGAACTGAGCGGCATCAACACCGCCGCCACCAGCGGCGACAGCACGCCGCGCGCGGCAAAACTGATGCCCACGCCGTTGTAAATCACCGACAGACCAAAACTCACATAGACCACGCCCACCGCCAAGCGGGCAAACCGCAGCAACGCCGGCAACCGCCCCACCTGGCTGGCTTCGAGGATCACATCGCTGGCTGGAGAAAACGCGCCGATCTGTTCCACCACCGCCACGCCGACATCACTTTGCCGCAACGCACCGGCGTCGTTCAAGCCGTCACCCACCATCATCGTGGTCTTGCCGGTTTGTTGCAGGCGGCGGATGAAATCCAGTTTGCCCAGCGGCGTTTGGTTGAAGTGGAGGCCAGCCCGTTCGCCGAACAGCGCGCGAAAGGTCTGGTGCTCACGTTCGTTGTCCCCGCTGAGCAGCGCCAGATCGAAGCGTGGGGCCAGTCCGCCAATCAAATCATCCGTCCGCGGCCGCAGCCGGCTGACGATTCGATAATGACCGCGATAGACGCCATCCAAGGCGCAGTGAACCGTGGCCCCGGCGGGGGCTTCCGTTTCCGGAAAATCAGCCGGGACCGTCACCCCCCATTCCCGCAGCCAACGGGCCGATCCCAACTGGATGCGCCGATACCGCCGGCGCCCGGCCAGGCCGCGTCCGGGATGGTCCTGGAAATCGGTGATCGGACCGGTTTCCGGTTCGCCTCCGTTCCCCGTCCATCGGGCCTTCCATGCCTCGCTGATTTCCCGCGCCAGTGGATGCGTCGAATGCTCCGCCAGAGCCGCGACGTCGGCCGCTTCGTCCACGGACAATTGCCCGCCCGTCCAAGTCACCGCAGCCTGGCGCGGCGCGGTCAAAGTGCCGGTTTTATCGAACACGATGGCCTCCACACGGGCCAGCGTTTCCAAGACTTGCGGATTTTTCAGAAATACATTCTGCCGCGCCAGCCAGCGTTGCGCCGTGCCGAGGGCGAAGGGCGCCGCCAACGCCAGCGCACACGGACACGCCACGATTAAGACCGCCGTAAACGTCCACCAAGTCAGGGCCGGATTGGTCAAGGCCCAGTAGGCTGCGGTGCTCAACGCCACGACCGCCAGTCCCACCACAAACCCGCGGCTTAACCGGTTGGTCAGCGTTTGCAGGGTTGGGGTGCGGGTTTTGGTGAAGGCGGCGTGGCTCCATAACGAGGTCAGGTAGCTCTGCGAAACCGGTTTCACAATTTCCACGACGATGGCGGCGCCGGTTTGCTGGCCGCCCGCATAGAGGTAATCACCCGGTTGCCGCGCCACCGGATCGGATTCGCCCGTGACAAAGCTGTAATCAATCAACGCCGGACCACTCACGAGCCGGGCATCCGCCGGAATCAATTCGCCATGCCGCAAGCGCAGCCGGTCGCCCACCCGCAGGCGTGCCAGCGCCACGGTGGTTTCGCCCTGCGTCGTCTGGCGCACCACCGACAACGGGAAAAATGATTGATAGTCACGATCAAACGAAAGCCGGTCGTAGGTCTTTTGCTGGAACAACCGTCCGCAAAGGAGAAAAAACACCAGCCCGGTCAGGGAATCGAGATACCCCGGTCCCAGGCCGCGGGTGATTTCGTAGAGGCTTTGTCCGAACAAAGCCGCCATGCCGATGGCAAGGGGCAGTTCAATCGTCAGCGTTCGTTGCCGGAGACACTGCCAGGCCGACCGCCAGTAGTCCGCCGCGCTATAAAACACCACCGGCAGGGCCAGCCCCAGGGACACGATGCCCAGGAACCGCGCCAGCGCCGGATTGCCCGCGCTTTCCATGCCCAAGTAGCCCGGCAGGCTCAGCATCATCACGTTGCCGAACGCGAAGCCCGCCACGCCCAGTTGCAACCACAGCCGGCGGGGCACGGACGGAGCGGACGACGTTCCCAAATCGGCCAGGTTGAACACCGGCTCGTAACCCAGGGAGCTGAGCAAGGCCACCAAACCGCTGAGCTTCAACCGCGCGGGATCAAACGTCACCGCCGCCTCGCGTCGCGGGAAATTGACCTCCGTGCGTCCGATGGCAGAATGCAGCCGGAACAGATTTTCCAACAACCACACGCACGCCACGCAATGAATCGCCGGGATGCGCAAGGTGACCCGGCAGGTCCGGTCATCCGCAAAATCCACCAAGCGCTCCCGCACCGCCGGGTCATCCAGATGCCGGAATTGATCCTCGCGCGTCGCCGTTTTGATGCGAATGCCCGCCTGTTTGCCGAGATCGTAGAAATGGCCCAGCCCGCTCTCCGCCAACAACTCGAACACCGTCCGGCATCCGTGGCAGCAGAAAGCCTGGCCCGCATGCCACACCGCCGCTCCGCCGCACGGGGTGCCGCAATGAAAACAAACCGGTTCGTCCGCCCCGGGGGATACGGTGGCGGATTCGGTCGGAGCCAAAATGGGCGGCAACTCGATTTTCACGCTGGTTTGTGCGGGCTGAAATATCCTGCTTTTGCGGGAGGCGTCAAATCATTGCGTCGGCGGCGGGCATCTGGCTTTCCGGAGGCCAAGACTTTTCCGCCCGGCGAAAAATTATTGCCCCGCCCAATCCTCTCCAGTTCCCAGCGGCAAAACATAGCGGTTTAACGATACTGTGGCCGTGACTGGAGCGCGGGCTTTAGCCCGCTTCCGCGTGATTTTATCTGCGGGCATTGAAGCGGCAAAACAGCGCGCTCGCTACGGCGACCGGAACGATCGCTGCAGCGGCCCTTAACCATCACATTTTGCCACGCTCCCGCTGAGACCGGGCGAAATTGCGGCTTGAGATTTGCGGGTTAAGGCGAAAGGCTGAATCATGCGCATGCAACTGAAAGTCAATTGTCTATCCGAACATTTCCGCTGCAGTGGACGGGCCCGCTCCCGAGTGCGTCAAAACAGATGGTTAACCGGAGGGGCCGGGCTGTTGCTGGCCTTGGTGCTGACGATCGGGTTGGCGGGACCGGCCGGGGCGCGTTCACCCGGCGCGTCCAGTGTCCTGACCACCAACAAGCCCGCGCTGAAGCCCACCGATGCGGTCAAACAAATCCGGATCACCCGGTGGACTCCGATCTTCCGCGGTGTGGAAGCGTGCTCGGGCGTCACCGCCATCCCGCGACCGCTGCAGGTGCGCGCGGTGCGGGTGGACCTGCGCGCGCGCGGCATTGATTTCCTCGTCACCCCGTCCAATGGCGACGAATCCAAGGACGTGGGGGCGCGCACCACTTCCGAGTTCCTTTCCGAGTTCAAATGCCAGGTGGCCCTCAACGGTTCGGTGTTTGACGTGTTCGCCAAACAACGGGGAGAACCGGTGGATGTGCGCGGTTTGTCGTTGTCACGCGGCGATTTGTATTCCCCACCCAACCAGTGGGACGCGCTGCTCATCAGCACGAACCGCCGCGCGTGGATCGCGCGATCCCCCGTGGACGCCCGCGGCGCCTACAACGGGCTGAGCGGTTTTTACGCGCTGCTCATCAACGGCACCAACAACGGCACCATGCACGACTTTCATCCGCGCTCGGCGGTGGGTATCTCGCGCGACGGACGCTATCTGATTCTCATGACCGTGGACGGCCGGCAACCCGGTTACAGCGAGGGCGCCAGCACGGCGGAGACGGCCGAGTGGCTCCGGAAACTGGGCGCCTACAACGGGTTGAATTTGGACGGTGGCGGCAGCACCACGCTGGTCATTGAAGGTCCCCAGGGTTCGCCGGTGGTGTTGAACCGGCCCTCCGGTAAAAGCGAGCGGCGCGTGGCCAATCACCTGGGCGTATTTGCCGACCCGTTGCCGCGCCGGCGCTGAGCCGCTGGCAGTGGAGTGCTGGCCTTCGCGCGGATGGTCGGATCACAGGCTGAGGGTGGGAACTGCCCCGGCGAGGGAGCGCCTTCGATCCTATTCGTTTCGATGCGCCCGTGTCATCCCGGATTGCTGAAGAATCTTGGACTCCAGAAGACGCCGGGCAGCGGGCAACGAGAAAACTTGCCGTTCTCACCGGTCGGCCCGGCGGATGTGGTTGCCCCAGCGCACAATCCGGCGCACAACTCCCCGCGGAATCAGCCGCACCAGCAGGGTGAGAAAACGATTGGTCAGCCCGGGGATGGATAAGACCCGTCCGCGCCGCAAGGCGGTGTGCCCGGCACGGGCCACAGCGGCGGCGGACATGGCGTGACGGGTTAAATGTTGGCCGCCCCGGAAGTTTGCCACTTTGCCAAAGTTCGTTTTGGTCGGGCCAGGACAGAGCGTGGTGACGGTGACGCCGCTGCCGCGCAGTTCCTCCGCCAGGGCCTCGCCGAAGGAGAGCACAAACGCTTTCGTCGCAAAATAAACCGCCATGCCGGGGCCGGGCTGAAAGCCGGCCACTGAGCCGACGTTTAGTACGTTGCCCCGCCGGCGCGCCCGCATGCCCGGCAGGAACAGGCCGGTCAAATGCATCAAAGCGGTCACGTTCACTTGCACCATCTCCAATTGGCGGGGCAGGGGGAGAGCGGCAAAATCGCCATGCGCGCCAAACCCGGCGTTGTTCACGAGCACGTCCACTGTCACGCCCGCTTGTTGGAGGGTGTCATAAATCCGGCCGGGTGATTCGGGGTCGCCCAAATCGGCGGGCAGCACGCGGGTTTCACAAGCATGCGTCGCGCGCAACTCGTCGGCCAGGGCTTGCAGCGCCTCGGTGTTGCGGGCCACCAGCACGAGCCGGCAACCTTCGGCGGCAAAACATTTCGCCAATTCGAGCCCGATGCCCGACGAGGCGCCGGTAATCAAAACGGTTTCAGTGTGGCGAGTGGTCATCGGCGGATGGGGTCTTTGGCGAAAGAGTAGCGCGGGGTCACTCGGGGGTCATCCACGAAAAACATCACCCAGGTCGGGGTTGTCGGCGCAATGAAGTCCCCGTCATCCACGCCAACCCAGTTCCCGGCGCCGCGCCCAGACCGTCTTGGGCGTGAAGATGCCGACCGGGGTGATCAAGCCGGTCACCAGTTCCGCCGGTGTCACGTCGAACGCGGGATTGCGGACGCTGCTGGTGGGATTGGCCACGCGCACGTAAACGGGCCGGCCTGGTTTTGCGGTCCGTCCTTTTGGCGTCGCCACCACGCCCCAGGCGCCCAACACTTCGTCCGCCGATCGTTCTTCGATGGGAATGTCCTTCGCCGATCGCAACTGCCAGTCGAAGGTCGAGAGGGGCAGGGCCACGTAAAACGGAATGCCATGCCGCCGCGCCAGCACCGCCTTGGTGTAGGTGCCGATCTTGTTGGCGACATCGCCGGTGCGCCCCAACGTGCGGTCGCTGCCCACGATGACGAGGTCAATTTCTCCGCGTTGCATGAGGTGGCCCGCGGCGTTGTCGGGAATGATGTCGTGCGCAATTCCCTGTTGGGCCAGCTCCCAGGCCGTGAGCGCCGCCCCTTGCGAGCGGGGGCGGGTTTCGTCGCAAAACACATGGAACCGCCGTCCGGCCGCCTGGGCGGCATACAGGGGTGCCGTGGCCGTGCCGACGTCCACGCACGCGAGCCAGCCGGCGTTGCAGTGGGTCAACACCCGCGCGCCGTTCCGGATGAGTTTGCCCCCGTGCTGGCCAATGGCCCGGCATTCGGCGACGCTGCGGTTGGCGAATTCCTCCGCCGCCGCCGAGGCCAGCGATTGTTGTTCGGCGACACCCGCGCCCGCCGCGAGGGCGGTCCGGACTTCCGTCAGGGCGTTGACCGGATCCACCGCCGTGGGCCGCGCGGCGGCGAGGGTGTCGAACACGCGGTCGAGATGCCGTTGAAATGCCCGCAGGCCGCGCCCGGAAAAGGCGCCGGCGCCCTGCGCCAGACCGTAGGCGGCGGTTGCCGCAATGGCGGGCGCTCCGCGTACCACCATGTCGCGAATGGCGGCGGCGGTCTCCCGATAATCGCGGCAGGCCACGATCTCGAACGCGTGCGGCAACCGCCGTTGCTCGATCAGGTGGACGGTGTTCGTCGCGCGGTCAAAGGTGACCGTGCGATACGGCCGTGATTGTCGCCGGACCGTGACGTTCATGTTGCGGATTTACGGGGCCGGGCGCACGCGGTAGAAGCGGACCGGTTGGTTGGTGATTGGTGCATCGGTGAACACGAAGTTGCCGGTTACGTTGGTCAACTGCGCCAGGAAATTCCAGTTGGTCAGCGTGGATGAGTATTCCACCACGTAAACCCCGGGATCGCCGCTCATCGCCAATTGCAGGCCGCCGTTCGGCTCGATGTGCGTGCCGACAAATTGCAGCGGCACCGGCGGCTGCACCGTCAGCACCGCGCCGGCGCTGAGCACGCCGCCGATCGCGTTGGTGACGCCGACCGTGTAGGTGCCCGCGTCGCCCGGCTGCGCGCTGGTCAACGAATAACTGCTTTGCGTGGCGCCGGCGATGTTCTGGCCGTCAAACTGCCACTGATAACTCAGAGGCGGGGTGCCGTTGGCCACCACGTGGAAGGTGACGTTGCCGCCGGTCGGGACCGTTTGACTCTGGGGCGGCGTGCTGATCGTGGGCGGTGCCACCACCGTGAGCGTGGCCACGGCGCTGGTGACGCTGCCGGCCACATTGCTGACCACCAGGGCGTAGTTCCCGCTGTGCGTGATTTGCACATCGTTCCAAGTGAGACTGCTTGCTGTGGCGCCCGCGAGGTTCACCCCGTTTTGCCGCCATTGATAGGTCAAAGGTGCCGTGCCGCCCGCGAGTGCGGTCAGCATCACGTTGTTCCCCTGCGTCACCGTCTGGCTGAGCGGATGGCTCATCAGGTAGGGCGGGGTATTGGTCACATACCGTTCCACTTGGATATTGTCCACCAAGCCGAAGCTCAACGCCGCGTTGTCCGAGAGGGAATCGAAGGAATCCCAATAGCCGACAAAGATGTTGTTGCCCGTGAAAGTGGCTTCATTGATCGTCGCAATTTTCAGTCCGTTGATGAACCATTCCACCGTGCGACCGCGTTTGGTGATGATCACCTCCCGCCAGGCCAGGCCCACCGTGCCCACCGCCAATCCGCCGGTCTGTTGGGCATAGGTGGATTGCTGCCATGCGGGCGCGGTCTGGCCGCCGGGGAATGGGGTCGCGTAATAACTGTGGCCGTTGCCGCGCGTGTTGTTCGCCACCCCCGCCGCGAACACCCCGGATTCCGCCGCATGCCGCGTGGTGCCGCTGAAGGCGTCAAAGTCATTCATCGCCGTGGTGGAGGTGTCGGACGCCTGTCCCTCGCCGTCCACCGCGAACCAGTGACCGTCCGCCGTGCTGCCGGCGCCGGTCCATTGCACCCGGTTGCCGGCAGTGGCGACGCCCGCGGTCAAATGTTCCGTGGACCCGTTTCCGCCCAGGGGGAACGGCCCGTTGGCGTTGATCCACATGTCAAAGCGCAACCGGTAGTCGCCCATGAAATTCCGGCCCACCGGCGAAATGTTGATGGCGGCGGCCGTGCCGTTGACCATGTTGGCCTCGAATTTCACCCCCCGCGTGGTGCCGCTGCTGTGGGGCGCGGCGGGAATGCCATCGGCGGCGTAGTTGTAATTGAACGTCACCCGGGTGTCGGTGGAGGAACGGTTAACGGTCCAGTTGGCCGCCGTGTTGGCGTCAAAGTTATCCGCGAACACCCTTTCCAAAGTGGGCGGCAGCGTCACCGTGAGCAGGGCGGTGCTGCTGGTGATCGCGCCAAAGGCGTTGGAAACAACGACCTGGTACAGACCGGAATGGGCAAACTGGGCGTTGGCGCGGGTGAAACTGCTGGCGGTGGCCCCGGCCAGATTGGCGCCGTTAAACCGCCATTGATAACTCAACGGCGCCGTGCCGGACGCCATGACGGTGAGTGTGGCGTTCGAGCCCGCCACCACCGACAGATTCCCCGGCGGCGTCGCCAGCGTCGGCGGCTGTTCCACCGGCGCGGATTGATCGAGGAAATTCAGGATGCTTTGCATGTACTCGGTGCGGCGCGCCGGGTTGGTGATGGTTTCAAACGGGAAACCGAAGAACACCACGCGCCCGCCGCCGGCCGAGCCATCGTATTGAATGGCGGCGGCCCCGCCGGAGCCGCCGGAGTAATTCAACGCCACCTTCGCGCCGGCGCCGTAGGGCGTGAGCCCGTCCGGGGTGCGCACCCAGTAGATGCCCGCGCTGCCGTTGTCGAATCCGGCGCTGGCGCGCCCGGCAAAGAGGGCGCCGGTTACCGCCGTGGCGGTGTAGCTCCCGGTGTTGTCGTTGGCGAACATGGCCCGCAACTGGGTGCGGATGAAATTGCGGTCGGCGGGGGTCGGGCCGGAGGGCCGGTCGAGGTCGTAGGCAATATCTGAGCCGGACGTAAACAGCGCGCCTCCGTTGTTGAGGTAGGCGGTCAGCCGCGCTTGCTCGGTGCTGTTGAAGGTTTTATCGGCGGTGGATTCATTGCCGCACGCCCAGATGACGATGGGATAATTGGCGAGCGCCACCTGGTTGTTGATGATGGTTTCGTTCTGACAGGAATCAAACGCCCGTCCGTTCGCCGCCAGCGCTTTGCCGTGCGCCACGACGTAATCAAACGCATTCACCCGGCGCGGCCAGACCCGTTCGATGACCCCGTTTGCGTTGGGCGCGACATAAGGCGACGGCTGCCGGGTGACGTTTTGCCGGGGATTCGTGACGCGATCGAAGCGGTCAAAGGCGTTGACCACCAACACCCTGGGCGCACCGGCAACCGAGGCGGCCCGGCAGCCCACCACTTCCGAAGGCATGGATTCGCCGCCGGCATTGGCCGCGGAGATGCGGAAATAATAATCCACGTTTGGCGGCAGATGCGTGAGGGTGCGGCTGATTACGTTGCCGACTGAAATGGGATTGCCAAAGCCATAGCCGTTGGTGGAGACGTAGATGATGTAATTGGTGGGGGGTTGACTGCCGCCGAGACTGACGGGCGCAGTCCAGGAAAGCGTGATGTGGCCGTTGGTGTTGACGGCGATGGCGCGTGGATTGGTGGGGGCTTCCGGCAGAAAAGCCAGCGGCGCCGGGCTGTTGGTGTCGTATTGATGGAAGAACTTGACCACCGCGTGCATGGCGGCTTTGCCGACGGCGGCGCGCGCCTTCGCATCGCGCAGCAGTTTGGCGTCGTTTTCGTTGTCGTGAAACGCGACCTCGATGATGGTGGCCGCCATTTCGTAATTAAAGAGCCGGCCATCAATCTCAGAGTAGCCGCCGCTGTAGGTGAAGGAACTGCGGTTGTACCACGGCACTTCCAGCGGAGGCGATCCCAGGGCCACCAGATCGTCATTGACTTCTTTGCCGATCAATTGCGCCAAGGCCGATTGATACGGCGTGGGATAGCCGGTGATCAAACCGATCGAACCCCGGCCACCGCCGGCGTTCGAGTGAAAACCGATGTGGATGCGTTTATGGATGTCGCCCGCCTCCTGCCGGTTCATCTCGGCGGTCATCTTGGGCGGTGCGGACCAACTATCGCTCTCATCGTTACCGGAGCCGTCGTAGAGCGAGGCTGATTGTCCCTGTCCCAGGCTGTTTTTGATCCAATAACGGTTGCTTTCGTCTTCGCGCGGGTATTTGGAACCGCCCCCGCCATTGTCCGCCGATCCCATGCCGTTGCCGAAACGGATGGCATCGGCAATGACGACCGAACCCGTGGAGGTGCTGCGCAGGTTGCTGATGACAACCGATCCCGAAGCCGCATTCGCGCCGGCGTTAAAATAATACTCGCCCAGATAAATCCAGCCGTTGCCGACCATGTAATGGGGGATGCGCACCTGGGTTTCGCCGCCCGTATGCCGGATGCGATACAACTGGTCGCCGCGATCCGATCCATGCCGCGCCCAGGTATAGACCGGGTAATAACCGGCCCTCGGAATGTTGGGTGTGTAAGTGGCGGTGGCGCTTTCGCTCGCCGCCAACGAGGCGTAACGATAGGGCAACGCGCCGGGGGCGCCGTAAAAAATTGTGGACACACTGTCCGACCACGGTCCTTGGAACGTGACGCCCGGGGACACGTTATCCAGCACCACCTCGTTGGTCTGTTGCCCGAGCGGACGGAAGGGCACGACCACCGCCCCGGCGTTGAAGCAATACATGGCAAAGAAATTCAATTGATCCACGTTGCCGTAATCCTCGTTCATCTCCAGCAAAGGCGCGGAGCGCATCAGCCGCCACGGCGGGGAGAAGTTGGGATCGTAGGTCCAGCCGTGCCCGCCGTTCATATAGACAATGCGCCCGGACAACGCGCCCTGCGGCTGGCGCGCCGCCGGCGTGAGCGCGGCAAAAGCCTGCGCGGCAATCTCCGGTTCGGCCGGCGCTGGGGGGATGGGTTCGGCCCAGTCGGGGGACAACGCCGCTTCCCAGCCGGGTTCGTACGGGGCCAGACGATCTTCCAGCACCAGCGGCGGTTCGAAGGCGGCCAGACATCCACACGCGGTGGCCAACAGAACGAGTGAGATCAGGATTCGTTTCATACGCGGATAAAAATTTATTTCAATTTACATCGGTGGTCGGATTTGCCAACGAGACTGGAACGGACAGCGAACGCATCAAATCAGGGGGCGAGTTGAACGCGGTAAAAGCGGGAGGAAGCGCCCGTTACCGGCGCGTCCACGACAGATACGGTGCCGCTGGCGTTGAGCACATTGGTCCACACGTTCCAGTGCGTCAGGTTGCTCGAAACTTGGATCTGATAGGTCAAGCCGGGTTCTCCACTCAGGGTCAGGCGCGGCCGTTGGTCGGGTTGCAAAGTGATCTGCTCGAACCGGGGTGGTTTACTAAAGAACCGCAGCGCCCGGGCCATGTAAGCGACGCGCGAGGCCGGCGAGATCAGGGTTTCAAAGGGGAAACCGAGATACACCACCCGACCGCCGCCGGCCGAGCCGTCGTATTGCACCGCCGCCGCGCCGCCCCGGCCGCCCACGTAGTTCAAGGCGGCCCGGGCGCCGGCACCCGTCGGGATCAACACGTCGGGGTTTTGGACCCAGTATATGTTCCGGGTGCCATCGTCAAACATGGCGTTGCCCACCCCGGCGAACAGACCCCCGCTGGCGGGCGCGACGGTGTAACTGCCGCTGTTGTTGTTGGCGTCCGGACCGAGATCGGCCCGCAGCACATTGTTGAGAAACAGACGATCCGCCGTGCTGGGGCCGCTGGCCCGGTCCAAATCCCACGCGATGTCCGCGCCCGAGACGAAGAGGTGCCCGCCCGCGTTGAGATAATTGCTGATCAGGTTGCGTTCCACCGCGCGGAACGTGTTGGTCAGACTTTGGCCGGCGGACCAGACCACAATGTCGTAGCGGAACAACTGCACCATGCCGTTGGTGACCGCCTGCCGTTGGCAGGAGTCAAACGGCAAACCAAAAGCGCTGATGGCCTTGCCGTGCGGCACCACATAATCGAAGGCGTTGTTGGCGCGGGGCACCACGCGTTCCATGGTGCCGGTGGGGCCGGGCGGTTGATAGTTTTTGGCCGTCGGCGTGTGGCGCAGATTGGTGGTGCGGTCAAAGCGGTCGAAGGCATTCACAAACAGCACGCGCGACTGCGCCGGATTGGAACTGCGCCGGCAACCCACCACTTCCGAGGGGAACGATTCGCCGCCCGCGTTGACGGCGGCGACCCGGAAATAATAATCCGTGTCCGGCGCCAGATTCGTCAACAGAAGCGTCGTCTGTGCGGGGTGCATGGCCGCCACGGGATTGCCGAAACCGTAGCCGTTGGTGGAGACATAAACCTGGTAGCCCGTAGGGGCTCCACTGCCGGCTTGGCTGATGGGATACATCCAGGAAACCACGATGCCCTCCGGGACGGCCATTGCCCGCACGTTGTAAGGCGGTTCGGGCAGGAACTGGAGCGGCAACCCGTCGAACTCGTTCATGTATTTGATCACCGCGTGATAACAGGCGCGGGCCACCCAATTGCGCACCTTGGGATCCCGGAGCAGGGCGATGTCCTGGGTTTGATCGTGAAAGGCCACCTCGACGATGGTGGCGTCAAATTCGTCGTTGATGGTCCGGTTGTTGATTTCGCCGTAGGCGAAGCTGGGATTTTTGTAAGTCACGCCGTTGCCCCGGTCAAACCACGGCGCTGCCAGCAGGGCATTCAGCGATTTAAGATCATCGGTCACCTCGCGGCCAATGAGTTGCGCCAGCCGGAACTGATGCGGCGTGCCCGTGCCGGCAAACTGGTTGTTGTCATTCCACAACCCCATGCTGCCGCGGGCATTGGCGGTGTTGGTGTTGCCGGTGGTGGCATTGGAATGAATCCCGATGTAAATCCGTTTGTACATGTTGCCGACGCTTTGCTGATTCATTTCCACCGCCATGCGAATCGGCGCGCCCACGCTGTCGCTGCCGTCATCCCCGGATTGACCGGGAATGGAAGCGGACTGGCCTTGCCCCAGCGAATTTTGAATCCAATAGCGGGCGCATTCCTCCTCCCGGGGATAACCCGAGACGCCGCCGCCCCGGTTGATCGAACCCATACCGTTGCCGAACCGGATCGCATCCGCGATGACCACGCCGGTCGCGCCCGGCACCGGTCCGAGATTGCTGATGATCACCGCGCCGCTCTGGGCGTTCACGCCGGCATTGAAATGATACGTGCCCAGATAAATCCAGCCGCTGCCAACCATGTTATGCGGCACCCGAACCAGTGATTCCCCGCCGGTGTGCCGGATGCGATAGAGCTGATTGGTGCGGTTGCTGCCCGCCAGCACCCAGGTATAGACCGGATAGAATCCCGCCACTGGAATGTTCGGCGTGTAGGTGGCCGTGGCCGTTTCCGTGTCCTCCACAAAGGCGTACCGATAGGGCAACGCGCCGGGGTTGCCGTAATAGACCGTGCTGGTGCTGTTCGACCACGCGCCCTGAAAACTCACGCCCGCCGAAACATTGTCCAGCACCACCTCGTTGGTCTGATGTCCCACCGGGCGCATGGGCACCACCGTGGCGCCGGCGTTAAAGCAGTAATAGGCAAACAAGGTCATTTGATCGAGGTTGCCGTAGTCTTCGTTCATCCCGCCGATGACGCCCCGTTGCAGCACCCAACTGCTGCCGCTCCAAGTCCAACCATGTCCGGCGCTGGTGTAAACGATGCGCCCGGATAACGCGCCGGCGGGTTGTCCGAGAGACGGCGCGGTGGGCCCTTGGGCTTGTGCGCTCACCGGGGGCGGTGCCTCGGAGAGGGCAGGGGATGCTGTGGTTCCCGCCGGACCCTCTTCATCAGCCGCCGGGATCGGAAACTGTTGTCCGGTGGCCTCCGACCAATTCTCCTGCGTGGCCCGGACAGAGCCGCCCGCAAGGCAGATGAGCAGGAAAAAGGACAGGACAAACCAGCGTGAGAATTTGCAGAAAATTGCGCCCCACCGAGCACCCGAAAAAAACACCATCAACTTCATAATAAAAATAAACCGGCACTGTTAACCGTCGCCGGCAGCCTAAAATTCCACAAGAATCGTCTGGTGGCAATGCGGAACCCCTTTTTTGACAAGAGTTTTCTCTTTCGCCGCCCCCCGAGATCCTGCTACAACCCCGGCATGCCAGCGAAGCTTACCCTCGGATTTCTCGGCACCGGCCGGATGGCTTGTGCGCTTGCCAAAGGCGTGATCCGCGCCGGGCTGGTGACGCCGCGGCAGGTTTTTGGCAGTGATCCGCTCGCCGCCGCGCGCACCGCGTTTGGCAAGGCGACTGGTGCGCGAATCGTGCTGGGCAACCGGCGAGTGCTCGAGGCTGCGAGCGTGCTGGTGCTCGCCACCAAGCCGGATCAAGCGAACGCTGTCCTGAAGGAAATTCGCGACCATTTTACCCGCCGGCATTTGCTGGTGTCCATCGCCGCCGGGGTGCCGACGATCCGGCTCGAGGCTGCCTTGCCCGCAGGATCGCGGGTGGTCCGGGTCATGCCCAACACCCCGGCGTTGATCGGCGCGTCCGCGTCCGCCTTTGCGCGGGGCAAACACGCGACCAAAGCCGACGGCGACCTGGTGCAGCGGCTTTTCGCCGCCGTGGGGCTTGTCTTTCCGCTGAAGGAATCGTTGTTGGATGCCGTGACGGGTTTGAGCGGCAGCGGCCCCGCGTATGTGTATCAATTCATCGAAGCCCTCAGTGATGGCGGGGTGGCCGCGGGCCTCCCGCGCGATGTGGCCACCCAACTCGCCGCGAAGACGGTGCTCGGCAGTGCGCAGATGGTTTTGGAAACCGGCCTGCATCCGGGCGCGCTCAAAGACATGGTGACGAGTCCCGGCGGCACGACTATTGAGGGCCTGTACGAATTGGAAAAAGGCAAATTCCGCGGCACCGTGATCAGCGCCGTGCGCGCGGCGGCCGCGAAATCCCAAAAGCTCGGCCAAGCATGACATGACCACGGGCAATTCATTTTCCGAAACGGTTTTGGCATGGCGGAGTCGCATCATCCCACGCGGATTGCGATGTGTTGAGGCGGCGCTAGATCAAGGAGTTTGGATTCAGTGCCGGCAAGAAGGAGGAGGCCGCCCCCAATGAATTTTCCCCCGCCCACGGAGAAACAAGCGCGCGTGATCTGGTTGGCAGCCACTGGCCTGGCTTTGGCGGTGATTGTGGCATTGATCGTGGCTTTGGTCTGGGGATTGGGGCGCGTGCTGCATGTTTTGGGGCCGGTGCTTTGGCCGGTGGCGGTGGCCGGGGTGCTCGCCTGCATGTTGGATCCGGTGGTGGAATTTCTGGTGCGCAAGCGGGTGCCGCGGCTCCGGGCCATTGGCGTAGTGTTTGTACTGGCGTTGGTGTTGATCATCGGCCTCGCGGCGAGTGTGGTGCCGCAGGTGGTGGTTGAAGCGCGGGACCTGGCCGCCAAAACCAGCACGATGGCCACCCAACTGCCCCAGCGCGCCAAGGAAATGGCCGATCATCCGCCGCGCTGGTTGCCGCCGCAAGCCGCGTCCGTGCTCCGGGCGGTGAGTGAAAGCGTGGGGCCCAGCCGGACGAATGCCGCGCCCGTCGAAGTGCCGGCTCCGTTGGTGGTTGCGCCCGAACCTGTCGCCCCCCAGGAATCCACGGTCTTCCAATCCGTGGCGGGGCAGGTGACCAAACTGTTGCCCAAATTTGGCGCTTGGTTGTCGCAAGTTTTTGGGTTTGTGGGCGCTGTTTTTGGCGTGATTGCCGGGTTGGCGTTGGTGCCGATATATGCCTTTTATTTTTTGTTGGAGAAACAGGGGATCAGCGCGCAATGGCGGGATTATCTGCCGGTGCGGGATTCGCAGTTCAAAGAGGAACTCGCTTTTGTGTTGAGTTCCATCAGTGATTATCTCGTGGCGTTTTTCCGCGGGCAGGTGCTGGTGGCGGTGTGCGACGGCGCGCTGTACACGGTGGGATTCCTGTTGATCGGTCTGCCGTATGCCGTCTTGATCGGAGTCATGGCCACCTGTTTGACCATCATTCCCTTCCTGGGAGCGATCACTACCTGTGTGACTGCGCTGATTGTGGCAGTAGTGGCCTATGGGGATTGGCAGCATCCGGTGTTGGTGGTGGCCGTTTTTGCCGTAGTGCAGGTGTTGGAGGGCGCGATCATCCAGCCTAAAATCATGGGTGACCGGGTGGGTTTGCATCCAGTGGTGATTATTCTGGCGTTGATGGTGGGCACGACGCTGTTGGGCGGTATTTTAGGGGGAATTCTGGCCATTCCGTTGGCGGCCGCTTTGCGGGTCATCATGTTCCGCTACATCTGGAAAAAGCGGACAGTTTGAGCCTCCGGTCCCGCCGGAAACACCGCCAACTGCCGCGCGGACCCGACAAGCAGCGATCACAATCCTTCGCCCGCACTGGACAAAGCCCGAATAATGCCCCAATGTGAGGTGGGTTATGAGCGAAGAATCCATGAGCAATTATACCCCGCGCGCCCAGCAAGTGCTGGCGTTGGCGCGGAAGGAAGCGGACCGGTTCAATCACAATTGTATCGGCACCGAACACCTGCTGCTCGGCTTGATCAAGCTGGGGCAGGGCGTGGCCGTGAACGTGCTGCAGCGCATGGGCCTCGATTTGGAAACGGTCCGCTTGGAGGTGGAAAAACAGGTCGGCACCGGGCCGGACCAGAAGATGTTGGGGAATCTGCCCTATACGCCGCGCGTGAAGAAAGTGCTGGCGTTGGCCCAGAAAGAGGCCAAGGCGCTGAGTCACACGTACGTGGGCACGGAACATATTTTGCTGGGACTGTTGCGTGAGGGCGAAGGCGTGGCGGCCGTGGTGTTGAAGAATCTGGACGTGGACATTGAGGAAACCCGGAACGAGATTCTCCGCGAACTGGGTGCCGACTTCGAGGCGGCGGACGAAGCCGAGGAACCCCAGCCCCCGGGCAAACCCGCCGGCGGCGGCAAAAAAGGAGAGGTAAAAACCCCCGCGCTCAAGGCCTTTGGCCGCGACCTCACCGAGATTGCCCGCAAAGGGGACATGGACCCGGTCATCGGACGCAAAGACGAGATTGAACGGGTGATTCAAATTCTCTGCCGGCGCACAAAGAACAATCCGGTGCTTCTGGGCGAAGCCGGCGTTGGCAAAACGGCCATCGTTGAGGGATTGGCCCAGGAAATTGCGGCCGGCAATGTGCCCGAATTGTTGCGCGACAAACGGTTGATTACCCTCGACCTCGCGCTCATGGTCGCCGGCACGAAGTACCGCGGCCAGTTTGAGGAACGGATCAAGGCCGTCATGGACGAAATCCGCCGGGCCAAGAACGTGATTCTGTTTATTGACGAGTTGCACACGATTGTGGGGGCCGGGTCCGCCGAGGGCACCATGGACGCGTCGAACATCATCAAGCCGGCGCTCAGCCGGGGGGAAATGCAATGCATCGGCGCCACCACCCTCAATGAATACCGCAAATACATCGAGAAAGATGCCGCCCTCGAACGCCGCTTCCAATCCGTCAAGGTCGAAGCGCCCAGCGTGGAGGAGGCGGTGTTGATCCTGAAAGGGCTGCGCTCCAAATACGAGGAACACCACAAAGTCGAGTTCACCGATCCGGCCATGGAAGCCGCGGTGAAACTCTCTGACCGCTACATCACGGACCGGTATTTGCCGGACAAAGCCATTGATCTGATGGATGAGGCCGGTGCCCGGGCCCACATCGGCACGATGACCCGCCCGGCGGAAGCCAAGGTCATGGAAAACGAAATCGCCGAAATCAAGGCCCAGAAGGAAAAGGCGATCAAGAGTCAGGACTTTGAAGGGGCCGCCGCCATGCGGGATCGGGAAAAACAGGCCAAGGAACGTCTCGAGACGTTGCTGGCCAACTGGCGGGCCAATCGGGACGAAAAACGGGTGGTGGTGGATGAGGAGGACATTTTGCATGTCGTCTCTAAATGGACGGGCATCCCGCTGCAACGCATGGAGCAGGGCGAAATGCAGCGCCTGTTGGCCACCGAAACCGAGATGGAAAAAATCGTGGTCGGCCAGCACGAAGCGGTGACCGCCATTTGCAAAGCCCTCCGCCGCTCGCGCGCGGATTTGAAGGACCCGCGCCGGCCCATCGGCACGTTCTTGTTGTTGGGGCCGACGGGCGTGGGCAAAACCCTGCTCGCCAAAACGCTGGCCGAGCAGATGTTTGGCGACACCAAATCGCTCATTCAACTCGACATGAGCGAGTACATGGAAAAGTTCAATGTCTCCCGGCTGGTGGGTTCGCCGCCCGGTTACGTGGGATACGAGGAAGGCGGCCAGCTCACCGAGCAGGTGCGCCGGAAACCGTATTCGGTGGTGTTGTTCGACGAAATCGAAAAGGCGCATCCTGACGTCTGGAACATGCTCCTGCAGATTTTGGAGGAGGGCAAGTTGACCGACAGCGTCGGGCGCGTGGTCAATTTCCGCAACACGGTCATTCTCATGACTTCGAACGTCGGTTCGGATGTCATCCGCCGCCAGGGCACCTTGGGATTTGCGCCGGCGAGCGATGAGGTCAGTTATGAGAAAATGCGGGACAAAACCTTGGAGGAATCCAAGAAGACGTTCCGCCCGGAATTCTTGAATCGGTTGGACGATGTCATCGTCTTCCGCTCCCTGACCAAACCGGACTTGGTGGCGATCTTGGACTTGGAGATTAACAAAGTGTTGGGCCGGCTCAAGGCCCGGAACATCCAGCTCACCTTGACCGAGGCGGCCCGGGAATTCCTGGTGCAAAAAGGCTACGATCCCCAATACGGCGCCCGCCCCATGCGGCGCGCTGTGGAACGACATCTGGAGGATCCGCTCGCCGAGGAAATCCTGCGCGGGGCTTTGCACGAAGGCGATCCGGTCCAAGTGGACGTGGCGGACGACAAACTGGTCTTTCAACAGACCGCCCCACAGGCGGAAGGCGCGCTCTCCAGCTAACACGATTCCGGCGATAAAAATCCCGGGCAGCTTCTGCAATCGCAGAGGAGTGCGTCATGATCCGTCGCCGAGAGACGGCCCGGCAGTGTTCCGTTTTCGACCGCAAGGGTTATTCGATGACCACCTTGCGGCGGAGCATTTTCTTGTGCGATTGCCGGGCCTTGCTTTGCAAGATGCGCTCCTGAACGCCTCGCGGACGTTTGCGTTTCTGGCGCCGCTCGCGTTCCCGTGCATCACGAGCGGCCTGGCGCAACGCTTGTTGCCGTTGTTCGATTTTGGCCAGGAGCAGTTGCCGGGCCCGCGCGCGGTTCCGCGCTTGGGATCGTTCGGTTTCACAACGCACCCGCAGTCTGGTAGGCCGGTGAACCAACACCACGGCGGTGGAAGTTTTGTTGACGTTTTGCCCGCCCGGCCCGCTGGAACGGACAAATACTTCTTCAATATCCGCCTCGCACACCCCCAAAGCCGCCTGCCGCCGCTCTCGTTGCGTTTTCTGATTTGATGCCGGGGAATTCATCCGGGTCAGTGGGTGGTCAGAGCGCAAACCGCCCGCGAACACCGTCGCCAAAAGCGGGGTGCAAGTCCAAGCGTAACGAGCTGGGTTCGCCTGCCTGGGCAAAGCATGCGGCCGCCCGCCTCAACCCCGTCAGGCGCGCAGTCTTGGAGTGGGATAATGTCCGTCCCGCTTTCATGCGCCAGATAGTGCCGCCAAACCTGACCCGGGCAAGCGTGAAGGCTGACGCGCCGCGAAAAGAAACAAGGACGTGACAATGCGCGGTTAATTCGATTTCTTGGGCGGCGCCGGCCGGGCCCGCCAACCCCCCAGCGGCAGGACATCGGACCGCGCAGCCCAAGCTTCCCATTGAGCGGCAAGTTGCCGCGTTTTTTTCGGATGCATCTCCGCTAAGTCATGCAGCTCGGAGCGGTCTTTGCTCAGGTCGTAAAGTTCCCAAGGCTGATTTTCCTTGGCCACGAGTTTCCATTTGCCGTCGCGGATGGCCCGGTTGCCCTCGTGCTCCCAACAGAGCGGCGCCGGGCGTTTCAGTGGTTTGCCGGTGAACACGGGCCGGAGCGAGATCCCCGGCAACGGTTTGATTTTTTGACCGGCGAATTCCTTGGGATACGTCGCGCCCCCCACGTCCACGCACGTTGCCATGATGTCAATGAGATGCCCCGGTTGATGGGTCAACGTGCCGTTGCGCCGCGCCGGAATGCCCGCCGGCCAATGCACAATGAGCGGGGTGCTGATGCCGCCTTCATGCACCCAATGTTTGTATTCGCGGAAGGGTGTGTTGGAGACATTGGCCCATCCGCGCCCGTAGGCGATGTACGTGTCGGGCGGTCCGGGCATGATGTCCGGCCCCGTGCGCACCCAACGACCATCGCGCGTTTGCATCGGCGGCCAGATTTTGGGCTGCAACGCGTCCGGGCCCCAAGGATGCAGCGGGATGGGCGATTCCGGCTCGTTGGCCGTGCGGCCCATGGGTTCGGCGCACGCGCCGTTGTCTTCCAGGAAAAAAATCAGCGTGTTGTCCAACTGGCCGTCCCGCCGCAACTGGGCCAAGATGCGGCCAATCCCTTGGTCCATGCAGTCAATCATCGCGGCGTAAACCTCCATGCACCGCGCGTTCCAAGCGTGATGTTCGGTTTGTTCCCAAGCCTCGTCCGGCGGGGAAAGCTCGGCCTGCGGATCAATCAACCCCAGTTGTTTCAGCCGCGCGAACCGTGCGCGGCGTACCGGCTCGAACCCGCCGTCATAACGGCCGCGGTATTTGGCGATGTCCCGTTCCAAGGCCTGCATCGGCCAATGTGCCGCCGTGTAGGCCACATACAGGAAGAAGGGTTGATGGGGAAACGCCGCGTGATGTTGTTGCAGGAACCGCACGGCGTTGTCGCTGATGGCCTCGGTGTAATAAAACTGCGCCGGGTGATATTCCGGATCGTTTTCCGGCGTGATGAAGGTGTTTTGCCGGCACAACGTGGTGGGATCGTAATAACTGCCCCCGCCGGTGATGGTGCCGTAGAATTTATCGAACCCGCGCTGCACCGGCCATGCGGACTGGTCCCCGTCCGCCCGTATGTGCCGCGTGACGTGCCATTTGCCGGCCATATAGGTGCGGTACCCCGCAGGTTTCAGCACCTGGGCGATCGTGACACATTGATCGTTCAACATTCCGCGATAGCCCGCGTGCTGGCGGTCCGCCGTCATGTGGCCGACGCCGGCTTGATGGGGATACAGCCCCGTCAACAGACTGGCGCGGGTTGGGCAACACCGCGCCATGTTGTAGAATTGCGTGAACCGGAGCCCGTGTTGGGCCAGCGAATCGAGGTTGGGCGTGTGAATCTCGCTCCCGTAACAGCCGAGATCGGAAAAGCCCATGTCATCGGACATGATGAGCAGGATGTTGGGACGCGGGTTGGATGCAGCGATGCCGGTCAGCACGGACAACAGCGCACAAATGAATGCAGTGACGGCTTTCATTGGGAGCCCAGCATATCGGGTGAGGCGCTGCCGGCAAGACGGAATCGAATTTCAAGATCACGCCTGAAAATGACGCCCAAACTCGGTGCCAACAAGGGCTGCCATTGTCGGTGCCCCGCCTCGCGCTGCCGTCCAACCGATGCCCGGCGACCCGTTCCTCCCACCCGCCTGAGGCAAAGCCTCGTTTGTCAGTGGCCCATCAATCTTTTGTTGCAGGTGCAACAAAGATTGCATGGCGGTTGGTGGATGAAATTTCCGGTGGCGGTGATGGGGGAGGTGGATTCAGGTAATTCTGGCGGAGTTGCAACGGCCAGACCAAGGTGGTGTGCCCGCTAAACTTGGGGCGTTGTGAAGTAAGCCATCCATTTCAATGCGTTGCGGTCAATGCCGCGAGATCGGGGCGAGCGCAATGCCCGCCAGCCCATAGCCAACGGGGAACTGAAAGCCTAGCTTTGCCTTGATTCCAAAAACGAGGGCGGCAAACTCATTGGTCGGTATCATCCCCGTAGAGCCCGGCTTTGCCTTGATTCCAAAAACGAGGGCGGCAAACTTCGGATGCGGATTGCAAAAGGATCGGGCAGCTTTGCCTTGATTCCAAAAACGAGGGCGGCAAACTTGTTGACACAATGAGCATTATTGAAAGGATGCTTTGCCTTGATTCCAAAAACGAGGGCGGCAAACTGATGCCGAGAAAATGCTGCGCTGGAAATCTGCTTTGCCTTGATTCCAAAAACGAGGGCGGCAAACTTCCATCTGTCAACAGTACATCCCAACGCCGCTTTGCCTTGATTCCAAAAACGAGGGCGGCAAACTCGGCTCGCTCCTTTCAATACCCGCCCCAACGCTTTGCCTTGATTCCAAAAACGAGGGCGGCAAACTCTTGTCCGCGATGACATCGCCAAAAAGCGTGCTTTGCCTTGATTCCAAAAACGAGGGCGGCAAACTTCCGTTGCGTTTCCAGAGGTTTGCTTCGTCGCTTTGCCTTGATTCCAAAAACGAGGGCGGCAAACTACCCGATAACTCCCAGCGCCCGTCACGATAGGCTTTGCCTTGATTCCAAAAACGAGGGCGGCAAACTATCGTTGCGCGAATCTGCGCTAAGTCGCAGGCTTTGCCTTGATTCCAAAAACGAGGGCGGCAAACTAGCGGGGAACAAACTTGCGATCGCGGTCTCCGCTTTGCCTTGATTCCAAAAACGAGGGCGGCAAACTAAAACGGCCCAAAGACTGCGATTGCAGCAAGCTTTGCCTTGATTCCAAAAACGAGGGCGGCAAACTGTTTGATTTTCGTATGCCGGAGCGCCACCGGCTTTGCCTTGATTCCAAAAACGAGGGCGGCAAACTAAGGCAACCGTGTCAGTTTCCGAAAGCGGCGCTTTGCCTTGATTCCAAAAACGAGGGCGGCAAACTGCGGTGTGCGAAAGTGGGGGCGGAAAAGCGGCTTTGCCTTGATTCCAAAAACGAGGGCGGCAAACTAAAATTGGTAAAATCAACTACCCACCCGCTGCTTTGCCTTGATTCCAAAAACGAGGGCGGCAAACTTTGGGATGCTGTCACATCGGACCGCTCTGCGCTTTGCCTTGATTCCAAAAACGAGGGCGGCAAACTGGCTACCGTGCGCGATCCGGTGCCGGGCCGGCTTTGCCTTGATTCCAAAAACGAGGGCGGCAAACTCGCGATGATAAAGTCGGGCTCGCCTGGCGTGCTTTGCCTTGATTCCAAAAACGAGGGCGGCAAACTCGGATTCTGTGGCTCGAACCTGCCCGTCCGGCTTTGCCTTGATTCCAAAAACGAGGGCGGCAAACTGTCCCCCCAAAAACTAATCCGGACAATCCGCTTTGCCTTGATTCCAAAAACGAGGGCGGCAAACTTTGGAGATAGACTACTCCAGCCGAGTAATCCGCTTTGCCTTGATTCCAAAAACGAGGGCGGCAAACTTGCGGCGTGGATAGTGCCAACCGCCTCAGGCTTTGCCTTGATTCCAAAAACGAGGGCGGCAAACTATGAAGAAACTTTTTCCCGGCACATCCGGCGCTTTGCCTTGATTCCAAAAACGAGGGCGGCAAACTCGACTGGTTGGCAATTTTTTTTCATGCTCTGCTTTGCCTTGATTCCAAAAACGAGGGCGGCAAACTACCGCGTCGCTCCGGTGTCCGGATCACAGGCTTTGCCTTGATTCCAAAAACGAGGGCGGCAAACTGGAGCTCCGCAAGCTGAAAGGTCAAACCAAGCTTTGCCTTGATTCCAAAAACGAGGGCGGCAAACTGGACGCGAACGGCCTCAACCTTTTGACCGTGCTTTGCCTTGATTCCAAAAACGAGGGCGGCAAACTAGCGCACTACAGGCGATACCGTGGCGCGCGGCTTTGCCTTGATTCCAAAAACGAGGGCGGCAAACTCTGCGGACGACAACACTCCACCGCGGAGTCGCTTTGCCTTGATTCCAAAAACGAGGGCGGCAAACTAATGGGGCCATTAATACCCCCAAAAATGGGCTTTGCCTTGATTCCAAAAACGAGGGCGGCAAACTATGTCCACGCGGATATTGACCGACGGCTGGGCTTTGCCTTGATTCCAAAAACGAGGGCGGCAAACTAGTTAATACATAATTGCGCGGGGGGAGTATGCTTTGCCTTGATTCCAAAAACGAGGGCGGCAAACTAGAACCCGCCCGCGCCCGAACGGAACTTTGGCTTTGCCTTGATTCCAAAAACGAGGGCGGCAAACTTGGTATCAGTTCGCGAAAGGTGAATGGAATGCTTTGCCTTGATTCCAAAAACGAGGGCGGCAAACTTCATTCATCGCGTTGTCCAACGCAATTTCGCTTTGCCTTGATTCCAAAAACGAGGGCGGCAAACTCATTGCTCCCAAAGCGTAAGCTTCCATCACGCTTTGCCTTGATTCCAAAAACGAGGGCGGCAAACTCGTGCACCTTGGCCGTGTCCTCAATGCCCAGCTTTGCCTTGATTCCAAAAACGAGGGCGGCAAACTCGTCCCCAGGTGCAGCTCTTCCAAGGTGGAGCTTTGCCTTGATTCCAAAAACGAGGGCGGCAAACTCCACGCCGAAATCCACGGGGTATAGAATGGGCTTTGCCTTGATTCCAAAAACGAGGGCGGCAAACTCGTCCCCAGGTGCAGCTCTTCCAATGTGGAGCTTTGCCTTGATTCCAAAAACGAGGGCGGCAAACTCGCCTTGCCCGGTCCCGCCCCGTTCCATGCGCTTTGCCTTGATTCCAAAAACGAGGGCGGCAAACTAGTCGCGAATG
>Ga0255344_1001470_pt1 | contig 31570 bp, 37 predicted proteins | sample wastewater_treat_5_FD_192414 | JGI IMG/M metagenome (GOLD analysis project Ga0255344, IMG submission 192414) | Wastewater microbial communities from Lulu Island WWTP, Vancouver, Canada - plant18 | ecosystem: Engineered > WWTP > Wastewater > Unclassified | place: Canada: Vancouver, British... | reverse complement strand
CGGGCCGATCTATGCCAAGAAGCTCGTGGCGAAGTTCGGCGAACAGATCTTCGACATTATCGAATCGCAGTCGGCCCGGTTGGAGGACGTGGACGGCATCGGCCCCAAGCGCCGGAAGCGGATCAAAGACGCCTGGGCCGAGCAGAAGGTCATCCGACAGATCATGGTGTTTCTGCACAGCCAGGGCGTGAGCACGAGTAGGGCGGTGCGCATTTACAAGACCTATGGTGAGAACGCGATTGAGCAGGTGCAGGCCAATCCGTATGCGCTGGCCAAGGACATCCACGGCATCGGCTTCAAGACCGCCGATCAGATTGCGCAGAAGATCGGCATCCCGCACGACTCCTTGATCCGGGCCTGTGCCGGCCTGAGCCACGTGCTTCTGGAGGCGACCGGGAACGGCCACTGCGCCCTCCCGCTCGAGTTCCTGAAGGACGAAGCCGGCAAGCTCCTGCTTGTGGACGAGAACGTGGTCACCGCGGCGTTGGCGAAGACGCACGCCGACCGCGACCTCGTGACGGAAAAGATCAACGATCAAGACCTTGTCTTCCTGCCCGCGTTGAAACGGGCCGAGGCAGGGATCGCCGCCCGGATCAAGACCTTGAGTCGCCTGCCGTCCGCGTATCCGCCCATTGATTTCGACAAAGCGGTGGCGTGGTGCCAGGACAAGACCGGCAAGGCGTTGTCCCCCAGCCAGCGGGAGGCGCTGAAGCAGGCCCTGACCCGCCGGGCACTCGTCATCACCGGCGGGCCGGGTGTCGGCAAGACCACGCTGGTCAACGCCATCCTGAAAATCCTGACCGTCAAACAAGTCCGCTGCCTGCTGTGTGCGCCGACCGGGCGGGCAGCCAAACGGATGTCAGAAGCGACCGGCCTGGAGGCCAAGACGATTCATCGGTTGCTCGAAGTCCAACCGGCCACCGGCACCTTCACGCGGAATGACGGCAACCCGTTGGACTGTGATCTCCTGGTCGTGGACGAATGTTCGATGGTGGACGTGCCCCTGATGAATCACCTGCTGCGGGCGCTCCCGCGGAACGGCAGCCTGCTGCTCGTCGGCGATGTGGACCAACTACCCTCGGTCGGCCCGGGCATGGTGCTCAGAAACATCATCGCCAGCGGCGTGGTGTCGGTGGTGCGGTTGACGGAGGTGTTCCGTCAGGCGACGCATAGCCGGATCATCACGAATGCCCACCGGATCCATGCGGGCCAGATGCCGGCGTTTGCGGCCAAGGGTGGCGAATCGGATTTCTACTTCGTCGAGCGGGAGACGCCGGAGCGCATCGCCGACACGTTGATGGACATGGTGAAGCACCGGATGCCCGGCAAGTTCCGGCTCGATCCAATCCGGGACATCCAGGTGCTTTGCCCGATGAACCGGGGCTCGCTCGGCATCCGGGAATTAAACCTCCGCCTCCAGGCCGAACTGAACCCGGCCAGGTCCGGGGAGCCAACCGTGGAAAAGTTCGGGTGGCAGTTTCGGATCCGGGACAAAGTGATCCAGACGGAAAACGATTACGACAAGGACGTGTTCAATGGGGACATCGGGCAGATCGTGAAGATTGATCCCGTCGAGCGCGAGGTCACGATCCGGTTCGACCCGCGGGAGGTGGTTTACGATTTCGGGGAACTCGATGAGATCGCGCTCGCCTACGCCATCACGATCCACAAGTCGCAGGGGTCGGAATTCCCGGCGATCGTGACGCCTTTGGCGATGCAGCAGTATTTGTTGCTCCAACGCAACCTCGTTTACACCGGAATCACACGGGGCAGGAAGCTCGTCGTGCTGATTGGACAAAGGAAGGCGCTGGCGCTGGCCGTGCGGAACAACAAGACGGAGAACCGGTTTACGGGGCTGCTGACCCGGCTCACCGCGGTTGATGCTACCGGCGCCCATGGCAGCCTGTGACCGTGAGACCCGCATCGGACAAGAATCAACCGACGCCAGCAGACGGACGCCTGGCCGCCAAGTTCGCATCCTCCTCCTGGATGATGTTGAGGGAGCGCGGAAGCTCATCCGGATGATCATCCAGGTGTACTGGGCGGACGCTGTCATCATCGAGTGCGAGAACGGTGACGAGGCCAAAGCGTTGAACCGTTCGCCGGTCTATCGCTCCGGCATACAGAAGCGGGGCCACGAGGCGACAGCCGATGCCATGATGCGGCTGGAAAAAGCGCTCAAACCAGCAATCACCGTTCTGCAAACATGACCATCGCCCACCCGCCCTCGCTTTCCAAGTCCACCTTCCTCATGGGGCGACAGTGCTCAAAGCTACTGTGGTTTCGCTACAACGCCCGGGACCAGATCCCCGCTCCCGACGAAGCCCAACAGGCTGTGTTCGATCAGGGCCACGAGGTCGGCAATTTGGCCAAACAGTTGTTTCCCGGCGGCATCGAGGTCAGCGCCGACGTGACCGACTTCGCGCAGGTGCTCCAGAGGTCGCTGGAGGCCGCCAAGGCGCGGAAACCGCTGTTCGAGGCAGGCTTTGTCTACAACGGTGGCTTCGCCCGCGCCGACATCCTGAACCCGGTTGGCCGGAACGAATGGGACATCATCGAGGTCAAGTCGAGCACCGAGGTCAAAGATGTGAATGTGCTCGACCTCGCGTTTCAGGCGTTCGTCTACAATGGCGCTGGCCTGAACATCCGCCGGTGCTATCTGATGCACGTTGACCGGAATTACGTCCGGCGCGGCGCGGTCGATCCGAAGAAATTCTTCAAGCTGGCGGATGTCACCAAGGATGTGTCGGGCCTGAGCCGGGAAATCGAGCCGCAACTGGAAGACATGTTTGCCACGATCCGGCTGAAGCAGGAGCCGGAGATCAAGATCGGCCCGCATTGCAGCGACCCTTACGACTGTCCGCTGACTGACCGGTGCTGGGCTTTTCTGCCGCCGGACAGCGTGTTCAACCTCTATTACGGCGGCAAAAAATGCTGGCGTCTACTCCATGAGGGTGTCGTCAACCTGAAAGACATTCCCGACGATGTTGACCTGACCGACCGGCAGACCATTCAGCGCAAAGTTGCCGGGACCGGCCAGCCGCACATCGACCGGAAGGCACTGGCCAGCTTTCTGAAACGGCTGAAATACCCGGTCAGCTACCTCGACTTCGAGACGTTCTCTACCGCGATCCCGCTGTTTGACGGCCTGTCGCCGTGGCAGCAGGTGGCCTTTCAATTCAGCCTGCACCGGCAGGCGGCACCGGGCGTGAAGCCGGAGCATCATGCCTTCCTTGCCGACGGGTGCGGCGATCCAAGGCCGGACTTTCTGCACAGGCTGTGCGGCTGCATCGGCGACAAGGGAAGTGTCATTGTTTACAACGCCAAGTTTGAGGTTGGTGTGCTCGATGCGCTGGCCGACGCCTTTCCTGAACACGTGGTCTGGATCGAGGCGGTAAAGCCCCGGATCATCGACCTGCTGGAACCGTTTCAGGCGTTCGATTACTACCACCCGGAGCAGTACGGCTCCGCCTCGATCAAGGCCGTCCTGCCGGTGCTCACTGGTCGCAGTTACACCGATTTGGAAATTCAGGAAGGCAACACGGCGAGCTTGGAATTCCTGCGGGTCCACTTCGGCGGCGTGGCGGAGGCGGAGCGCCAGAAAGTGCGCGGGCAGCTTGAGCGATACTGCTCTCAGGACACGGAAGGCATGATCTGGATCACGGATGCCTTGCGGCAGTTGACCGGTTGAAGCAGTGAAGGTCGCGGGCTGAACCTCAAGCGTGTGCCCGCTGGCCCCTCGCTTTGATAAATCGGATCAATGCGAGAACCGCGCCCACCAGAGCCATGAGCCAACCGACCGGATAGGGCAGGAGCAGGACACCCCACCACATTGAATGCCCGCTCTCCCCGCCAATCCCTCCAAAAGCACTTAGCACAAACATGGCGGCCACGCCGACAGCGATCAAACCGAAGACCCAGAGCCAATAGCGGATTACGCCGCGCTGGCTCTTGCCAATGAAGGTGCCGAGGGCAATCAGCCCGCTTCCGGGCAAGATGAGCAGCGATCCTTCCAACGGATCAACAGTCCCCAGCAGCATCGCGATACCGCCGACGGTGGCCAGAATGCGTGCCCAGAGTGTTCGTGGGTTCATTCAATGCTCCTTTCCATCGCGTTCTTGCCTGCTGAACATGATCCCACTCTAGCCCATCCTCTGCCGACGCGTAGATTGAAAAACCTCGCAGATTGATCGGCGCAGATGATGCAGGCGGATGGTCCCTGACACCACCCTGCCACGGGTCATTCCTGACGCTTCATGGCCACCGCCTTGAACCACGTATAAAAGAAGGTGCCTTCGTCCATCACGTCCACGCGGGACAGGTCGCGAATGCCCTGCTCGTATACGTCTTTAGGTACGAGATGGTCTGTCAGTATCTGCGGCTCGGCGGACTGCACCATCGGAACGATGATGTGGTCTACCATGCCGTCGCGCAGAGTGGGTTTCAGGCGGTCGGCATAAAGCCACGCCGGTTGACAGCTTTGCACGTCGTAACCAGCTTCGGTCAGCAGCGGCGTCAACCGCCGTCCGATGTTCGGGTCATGGCCGATCTTGCGCTGGGCGGTAATGAGGCCGTTCCACGCCGCGAGGGAGGCCGGAGTTTCCGGGTGCCAGAAGCACGATCCGTGGTCGCCTTCGATGACGGTGATGGTTCCGCCGGGAGCCAGCACCCGCTTCAGTTCGACCAATGCGCCGACGGGATCATCCAAGTGTTCCAAGACAAAGCAGACGAAGACATGATCGAAGGACTGGTTCGCGAAGCCGAGATGCTGGATGTCCTCCCGCTGAAAGAAGACATGACTGAACCCCGCTTGTGCCTTGAGCCGCTGGGCCGTTGCCAGCGACTTTTCGGATACGTCGATACAGGTGAACAGCGCGTCGGGACTGCGCTTGACCAAGAACCGCGTCTGACCTCCCACCCCGCACCCGGCCTCCAACACCCTCGCCTCAGCAGGATAGGCTGTGCCGGTGTGGAGGATGTCCTCCAGAATGTCGGCTTGCTCGTACAACCGCTGCGTTTCCCGCTCCGAATAGCCATGCACGTACGCCATGTAGAAGTTCCTTTCGCAAATCAGGTTGCCCACGCCGCCGCCGTGGCCCACGTTCAGGGGCACGGCTCTGGTCGGCGGGGCCGTTTCGGTTCGAGCATAGAATAAGCGAAGCGCCCTGCAAAGAATCAGCACCGTAGGATGAACCCGGAACTCGAACGCAACCTCGGCGAGCAGCCGGTTGCCCGGATCATGCGGGAGCACAACCTCAAGCCGCATGACCTCGTGGCAGCCTCGCCGGTGGAGATGACGCACAAGATGGTGTCCCGCGCCTGCAAAGGGAGGCGGCTGACCTTGAACACCCAGTCGAAAGTGCTCGCGGCACTGAACCGGGCCACCGGCAAGACCTACACGCTGCGCGACCTGTTCAACTACTGAGATGGGGAGCCTTGCACGCCAGCACCATGATCTCCATCTCATCAAGGTCAACCGGTCGGCGTCCCCAGTTGCCCGCAGTACCGCCCCAGATGTTCAGCACCTGAAGGCCCACCGTCTGAAACAACAGGGTCAGTTCGCTGGGAACAAACCCGCGCTCGCGCATTTCACCGCCACCAGCCAGTGGACGCGGCTGAACATCTGAAAGTTCGCTCAGGCGCAGCGGATCGAAAATGTTCTTGGCTACGTCCTCGTTGGAGTGCCGCCGGGCCATTGCGAATCCGTTCAGCACGGTGAACAGGCACTTGGCCGAGGGCTTCAGCGCCGCCTCCACACAGCGGAGGATGGCCAACGGCTGGCCAAGCGGGTCATCGCCGCGTCCCAAGAGGCCGAAAGCGCCCTCGCACAAACAGATCGCCGCATCATACTGGTCGCTGAGCACAAACGACGTGGCATCGTCCTGCCGCCATTGGACTTCCACACCCGCCGCCTGCGCGTCCTTCTTGGCCTGCTCCAGCATCCCCGCCGAAATGTCGACACCGGTCACGCGGTACCCACGGCGGGCCAGTTCAATGGCATGTCTGCCGGTGCCACAACCGACATCGAGCACGGCAGCGCCCGCGCTCAGGCCCAGCGCGCCGATCAGGAAATCCACTTCCGCGACGGTGTTCTTGGTGAAGCAATTCTGGAGGTAATTCGGCGCATGTCCGTCGAAGAATTCCTGCCATGCTGTGCTTGGTTTCATGTGTGGGTGGCAGCCTTGATCCCAAGTTCGTCCCGCATCCACTTGGCCACGCCTGCCTCGGCATCGGCCAGAGCGGCGTCGAGCGACCGGTAGCTGCGGCGGCCCTTCCAGATCATGCCGCCCTCGTCCAGCACCCGGATGAATGAATGCGTTTGGTGGCAGGGGCCGATCTCGATGGTGCCGAACTCGGTGAGCCATCGCCACAGGTGCGGATGTGTGACTGGCTCGATAGACTTGGGAACTGTGTCCATCGTTAACTCACCTTGAACACAATGAAGTACTGGTAGGGCAGAAAGGTGTGCTCCGCCGCCACCTTGAAACCGTTCTTCTCCATCTCCTTCACCAGATCGGCACGGTCGATCCGCATCTCTGGCGGCGGCCCCACCGGTGTTTCGGCTTTCTTGAAATCCACCATCACGACCTCCCCGCCCGGCTTGAGCATCTTCTTCATCAGGCCGAGATACCGGTCGCGGTTCTCGATGTGGTGCCACGTGTCGCAGATGAAGAATCGGTCGACGGAGGCATTGGCCAAAAGCGGATCATCCGGCGCGGCGAGGATCGACACCACGTTTTTCACCTTCAGATCGCGGATGCGGCGGTTCAAATGGACGATCATCTCCGGGCTGACATCCACGGCGTAAACACGGCCAGTGTCCCCGATATGGCGGGCCAACCGGAACGTGAAGTAGCCCGATCCGGCTCCAATGTCCGCGATGACTTCACCCTCCTTCAACTTGAGCGCGGTGATGACCTCGTGCGGCTTCTGATACTCGTCACGTTTGGGATCGTCGGGCATGGCGACGTAAGCCTTGGAATCCTGATGCAGCTTGTGCATTTCGTGCATATCGCGCTTGGTCGTGTCCTGCGCCAAAAGCAGACCGGGCAGCGTCAGCCAGCCAAGCAGTGCCAATAAACGTTTCATTACTCGGCCATCCTACGCGCACCACGAGGGAAGTCACGTCTCGGCGTGTCTCTCGACCTGCCTGCCGCTGTCAGTCGTCGCCGCCTCGTCACTGTGCATCAACGCCCTCTCACCCCTTTCACCATGAGCACGACACCCAGCGCGGCCCAGAGGAAGAAGTACAGCGTGAAGCCGCGCTCCAGTCCCGGCGTGTCCCACATAACGATTCCCGTCGCCGTCATGCCCACCACGAGGAACAGCCCGCAGCCCACCGAGGCGCAGTCGAAGGTGTCCTCAACACTGAGATTCAACTTCTGCCTGATCCAGCCAACGACGATCCACACCACAAGGATGTACACAATGAATTCCACAATCCGTTTGCCCTTTCACGCGGTGAAACCAATGGTCCGGTTCCTGTTCAGTGCCGTCGCGGTGCTCGCCCCGCAATACAACTCCGCCAAACTGAAATCCTGCTGATCTGGCAACGGCAGTCCCTTGGCTTTGGCCAGCGCCTCGGCCTGCGGTCGGGTCAGGCGGCCAAACTCCCGCGTGCCCATCAGGCGGCCCGGACGCAGCAGCGCGGCATCCAGTTGCCGGATGGGGACGTTGGTGGTGACGACAAGGTGCAGGTTCAAATGCTCGCCCAAGAACCCGTCGCCGATGTTCAGCAGGTTGGACACTTTCGCCCGGCTGCCCTCGTCACGCGGCAACAGCAATTCCTCGGCGTCTTCAAGAATCGCGAGGCGGCGCTTGCCGCGTCCTTCAATTTTCTGTTCCAGCCAGAAGTTGACGAAGCTCGGCGTGCTCAACAGGTCGAACGCGGAAACAGGGATGTAGTAAAACTCGAAACTGCCGATCAACCGCACCGTGAGCGACCGCATGTACGACGTTTTGCCGCAACCCGGCGGCCCATGCAGGATGCTCACCCCACTGCGCCGCTGACGCAATTTCGCAATCCATTCGGCCTCCCAGTGTGGGAAGTCCGCGCCGTAGTGCAGCCGGAGTTCATCCTCGTTCAGCGGGGCCGACTGCGCCACCGTGACCAACTGGGTGCTCGCGTGGTTGCCAGCGATGCTGATGAGTTTGAAGCTGGGCTTGCGGGTCTCCGGCTTCCGGTAGGGCTGCAACCTCGCGACGGCTTCAGTGGCGGCCTCCGGGGTCGGCGCATAGACCAGTAGTTCCGGCAGGTCGTACACCACGTAAACGTCGTCGCCCATGCTGAACATCAGGCGCTCGATGCTGGTTCTTCCGTTCGGACTTTGACAGGACTCGCTGCGCAACAGTTGCGGGCGGTAATCCCGCAGTAGTTTGGCCAGCCGGAAGGAGCCTCGGAGCCGGATCATGTGGTAATGGCGCCGATGCAGCCGCTCCAAGAGCGGAAGGTCGAAGAACTTGACGCTCTCCGGCAGCATCCCGCGAAACAGCGAACCGGCGTCGAGTGCTTCGCAATCCCCGAATAGGACATCCGGCTCCGTTTCCATCTCCGGCAGGAGCGGCTCGGTGGGTTGATTAAGATTCTCCATTGGCATTCTTTCCTTCAGGCCATTTGCAGACCGGTGATCTCAAACCGTGGCGCGGCTAGATCGCCTGCGCCTGCGTCGAACGGATAAGCCCGGCAGCCCAGTGCGGCGATCAAGGCTTCGCCCGCCGTCACCGCTGCCTCCACTTCCTCGATGACGACGTATTCGTCGGAGCGATGCCAGTTGTGGTAGCCGCAGGAGAGGTTCAGACAGGAAAAGCGGAACCGCTGGCGCAGGGCCATGACATCGCTGTAAGGGTGATGCTGAAACCGCGTCAGCCCGTGGGCTTCAAGCGCAGGCATCGCGGTTTGGATGAACTCGCCGTCATTGGCAAACAAGCGTGTGCCGCTGGATGTGTAGGAAACCAATCCGCGTCCGGGGCAGTCGAACTCGACCACATACCCCACGTCCTCGAACCACGCCGCCGGAGCGTGCTTCGCTCCCATGCAGCCGATTTCCTCGGCGGCGAACAGGGCAACGGCAATGTGGTCGAACCGTTCCACGAGTTCCAGACAGACGAACACCCCCGCCTTGTCGTCCGCCCCAAAGCCGGTGCGCTGACCCGATTCACTCACGCCGAACAGGAGGCCGTCTTGCTGAACGATCTGGACGAGCCGCAGCGGATGAACGCTGTCAATGTGCGCGACCACGCAGGGGAAGTCATCCGCTCGACCCTTGCGAATGTAAACATTGTTCCACTCGTCGGTGACAACCTCGCCGCATCTCTTGGTGCCGCGCTGCCGGACGTAATCCACGAGGAACGCAACCATTTGATCCTCCTGTCGCGAGCAGGTCGGCACCGCCAAGATTTGTTTGAGCAGTTCGAGTTTCATGTTGGCCCGTTCTACTTGGCGGTGATGGACGCGTGCTTCGCCCACTGCCGCCACTCGGCGCGCGTGCAACGACAAGGACGAGTAGGGCGTTTGCGGGTGTAAACCACGATGAGGCTTCTGGGATACGAGCGTTCCACCGCCAGCACCCGGCGGCTGGATACGCCGGACACACCGGAGCGGTTGGTCACGACTTTGGCTAGCCGGTCGCCCCGTAGGGAATGCAGGCTTTTGGTACTCATGTTGAAGGCGAATGTATGCTTTATTCTTTACTATGTCAAGAACAAAAACATTGACTTCCGCCAGAGCCGGTATACCCTTCCTTTCATGAAACAGAACCAACCAAGCGGCCCCCCGGACGCCGCCGATGTCATCAGCGGGATTTTCACCGCCCGCCGCGATCTGGTTTACGGGGACAACTGGGCGGTCAAAGGCTCAGGCTTTACCGTGGAGGAAGCGGATTTGCTGGTGTCGCTCTACGGGGCGCAGGTGCTCAACTGGGATGATCTCGCGCACGACAAGGGCGGGTTCGTCGCCTTCAGTGAGCTGGAACGCTTCCTTGTCCACAGCGCCAGCCTGCTTTCCCGGCGCATCCGCAAGCTGGCCGATACCAAGCCACCGCTGGTGGAGGTTGCCGGGGCCGATCTCGCCTCCGGCCAGCATTTCAACGCCAAGCGGGTGCGGATCACCAAGGAGGGCGTCAAGCGCATTGAGCCGGTCTGGCAGCGTTACGAGCAGGTGGCGGTCAGGCTGCTGGAGGGCATCCCGGCCAGCGACTTGAAGGCTCACCTTGCGGTAAACGAGGCCATCAGCACGGAGATGAAGAAATGGCGGGCCGGGGTGAGTGATCGTTTTCGGGGGATGCTCTAGCCCGGCGCAGGGAGCGTCGTCAGGCGGAGCCACGCGGCGATCCGGTCACCCTCCACAATGGCCACGAACTCATCGGGTGCGATCTGGCCCTTGTGTTGACCCGCAACGAGGCCAAGCCAAAGTCTTCGCCTCTCTTTCAATGTCGCGATATTCGTTTGCTACTTGGTGTTGCTGATGTCCGCTTTGATGCGGCTGCCGTGGAGTGATTGAGCAACGGCTTCAGCTTGCCTCCGGGTGGCACATGCCATCCGGCGATGCGTGGGAGTCTCGACCGCACGTTTGACAACTGCCAGTGAGAAGTCAGGGTGACCCTCCTGAATCGCACTGATGACGGGAATTCTTTACTCTGGTGGCGGGTCACCGAGGACCACCAAAACCGGGTCAGCGGTTTGCGTCCGAGGAAGCCGAAGGCCGCTCGGCCACGTCTGGCTTGGGATTTTTCAGAACCTCCGCGATCAGGGCTACCCGATCCCGTTGTATCCCCGACAGGGTTGCGCTGTCCGCGCTGCCAAACGACTCGCGCAACTTGGGAAGCACCCCGAACGCAGGATCAAGAAGGGGGAGGTCTTTCAAAAGTTGCGCCGACTGTACCTGAATTTCATTTTTGCCCTGCTTAACCCGAAGGAGCATACCCACAGCGGCTACTATCGCCGCAGCACCGACGACCAGCGGAATGACCGCCAGCCAGCTTACCGTTAGTGCCACCAAACTGATAAAACCAATAATCGCTCCGGCAAAAACGAGCGCCGACACCAGTCCCTGCTGAGATTTTTCCTGCTTGTTGATCTCCCGAAGTCTGTCCGCGATTCGCTCCTGTTCCTCCTGCCCGCCCGCCAGTCGGATCAACAAGTTCAAATCATCTCGTTCGGCGAGGTACTGTCCGCAGCGTTCAGCTTGATCTTGTTGTTGAGGCGACAAACTGGCCGCACATTGCTGAACAATTCGTTCGTGCCCATCGATCACTGACCGCAGCCGTTCCTTGTCCTCGTACGAACGGAAGCTGGCGCTGGTAACACCGTTCCGTTCAAATTGCAACAGGGTATGTCTTGCCCAAGCCATCGCCGCGCGGGGATTCTCTCCCGAAATCCGGGGCAAGCTGCGCAGCAGGCTGTCTGCCTGAAACACCGCGTCGCGAACAATGGCTTCGCGACGTTCCTCAGCGTCCCTTTCCTGCTCACGATCCTCTTTGCGACGTGTCAACTCCGCAAGTTCCTGCATCTTGACGTTGATGCTGCTCAGTTGGACGTTCTGAATGACGTTGGACGCCAGATTGGCGTAATCAACCCAGTCTTGTTTTCGTGCCATGACTGTGCCTTTCCAGTGCGAATGTGTCAGTGGCGCTCGACCAGTCCACAAATGGTGTGAACGGCGTCGGGCGCGAAGGATTTCATCGGATCATAACCGAAGCTCGTAAAGGCACGGGCCTGCAAGGTGCTTACCGTGCAGGGATGCTGGCGAAGGAGATGGTAGACCACGGGATGTACAGCCCCCCATCCTGCTGACTGGGTGTAATGAAGTGCTGCGCGGGCTGCTTCGTCCCTGTTGCCCGGCTGATCCCCGCCCGATCCAAGCGCCGCCGCACTGCGGCCAAACTTGCAATTCTGGGGCGGCTGGGCGCACTCATTCGCGCCAAACGCTTGCGCCGAATTGGGCGCATTTTTGTTGCTGCATGACGTGTCACTCTACAGATGCCGGAGCGAGGCAGAAACCCCTGTCGTAGGGCGGGGTAGTACACGACAGCCGTTTGTGGGGTTAATGCGGCCAAGCACTTGACAATGAAATGTATAATTCACGAATCGGTGTGAGTAAGCGCGAATAGACCGGGAGCAGAAAACTCGTCAACACGAATTCCACCTAAGCGATCAGGCAACAAGCTGCCAGATTTCTCGTTCAGTAGTTTTGACTGTGCGGGTCTTGACCACACGCGCTGTGGTGTTCCACGTGGAGCCAGAGTTGACGGGCGCGGCCCTTGCCGGTGACTTGTATCAAACCGTGATCCCGCAACCGCGCCAAAGTGCTCTCAACGCCGCGCTCCGACAAACCGGTGAGCGTGGCCAGATCGGCGTTGTGACAGGCGGGCCTTGCCTCAATGAAAGCAAGTATGGCCTTTTCGATAAGGTTCAGATCAGGCTGCCCGGCGATGGCGACCGGGATCGTTATGATGATTTCGTTGTCCATGCGTGCAGGTGTCACGGCAGACGGCGATGTGGCGTCTCTAATTTGCTGGTTTTCGGAAACACTTCACACCTTCTGCTTGTCCTTGGCAGTCGACGGCTTCTTGAAAAACTCCAGCAACTTGGGTGGGGCGGTCCCGGCCAGCATCAATCCTTCAGCCTTCGCTCGAAAGGACTCCAGTTGCTCCTTTGTGGCGTTGGCCAGCAGTTTCAGACCCTGTTTGTGGTAGTGGGTTGGTGTGTGATCGAACAGAAAGGTATGGGCAAAGTAGTACGTATCAATGCCCCGCATCAAGTCTAAAGCCTGTTCGCGAAGTGGATCGTCCTCTGGGGTTTCCCGCTCGATTTCGTTGATCGTTTCAGTCGTGAGCGCCTGAAGCGTGCCGTAATGGACACCATTTGCTTTCAAAGCTTTGACGAGGTTCTCCCATTCGAGATAAATCTCGCTGACGGACTTCACGGCAGCGAGGGCCACTATTTTGCCACTTTTGATGGCCTCTTTTTCGGACATAAAGTAGCTCCCCTCTCGCTCGGCGATAAACACCATGCCCGGCACCTGAATCCGGTACGCGGAACCATCGCGCACGAGCATTCCGTCTTTGATTAGCCGATTCTTTAACTTCTTCAGCCCCGATTCGCTGTTGCCGAGCGCCCGGAGCGCGTTCTGGGCATCGGGTTTAGCCGCGTAAACCGCCAGCAAGAATTTCTCGGATGCGCCGACGCCTTGGAGTGCGACGATCTCAGCGGGGATCACAAGGCTGCCGTCGGGCGTTGCATACCGGTGTTCAGGCGGGGCTACCTTTTGGCCACTTTGTGATCCCTCTATCTCGGCTACAAAGTGGCTCCCCTCTGGGTCGTCCCTAAAAACAAGACCGGGAACACAGATCAGGTGACGGACGCCGCGCTGGATGAGCCACCCCTTGTCTGCGAGCCGTTGCCTCAGTAGGCGCAGGCCGTCGTGTTTGATGCCGACGGCGCGGCGCACGCGCCATTCGGCAACTTCGGGATTGGCCGCGAACATGGCCAGCGTCAGCTTTTCAGCCGGGGTGGTGTTTTCCAACGACAGGATTTGCGCCGGGACCGTGACGGGTTTGATAAGGATAGAGACCATGATTGTCGGGGAGCGCAGTTGGGCAACGCCATTACTTTGATAGGCTTCGTTTCATCTTCGCTGCGACGAGTTTCACCGGAAGCGGTCGAGGTACTTCTCCCGTTCCACCGGAGGCAGGTCGTCGATGTACAGGTCGAAATCAGGATCGTCTGGTTTGGGGAGCCGGGTGTAGCGGCGTTTTTTACGGGAGCGTCTTTTACGGCGAGGATAACCGGGTTGATCGATTTGGGAGAGTTCCGCACGAAGCGCGAGCGAAAATTTGCCTTTCGACGCGCTTCGCGCTAGCCGGAAGCGAGCGTCAGCGAGCGAAGGCGGCGCGAAGGCGTCGCCGTGTTGGTCAGAAAAAGCCTCATCATATAAAGCTTCATCAGGGGCCGCGCAAGTGCTTCCCTCGGAAGTGCTTACGGTTGAAATTCGTTCGGATTTGGCCGGTCGACGTTCGGATTTGGCCCCTGAATTTTCTAACATACTCAAACTGAGCAACTTATCGCCGTAATTGGACATCAAATCCACGTTCAAAGTGTAGATGGTTTTGTGTTGTTTTCCGGTGCGTTTTTCCAAGAGTCCAGCCTTCAGTAAACACAAAAAACCACGTCGGACAGTGCGCTCCGAAAGGTAGCTGTGCCAGGTCACCCAATCTTCAATCGTGGTCGTATGCGCCGCGCCGCGCGCCGTCTGAACCAAGGCTTCCTTGTATGCCGTCGGATAGTGTTCGGTCACCTCCGGGTACAACTCGCACAGGGCTTTTTCGGCCTGCTGCTTCCAGTTTATCTTCACCCAGTGGCCGACGCTGGCCAAGATGATCGCGGGCACGATGCCCAGTTCAGTGGCCACGTTCACGTCGAACTTGTAACCGACATACTCCTTGTCGGTGGGGATGATGCCGTAGTGGTAGACGCCGTTGATGATTTTTCGGCTGACAATGCCGGGGTTCTTGCCCGGCATGACCAAGCGTTGCAACGCTTCCCAGATCGTGGTGCGTCCCAGATAGGGATAACGCTGCGCGATGTCGTCGACGGTCAGCGTGATAAACTTTCCACTGCGCCGGTCACAGCGCAGCCAGATGTAATGGAAGACGATGGCCGCCGGTAAACCGTAAATTTTAGCGATCTGTGGATTGAACCGGTGGGGCAAGAAACCCCTTTCATTGCCCAGTGCTGACGTTTGAGTCGCTGCCTTTGTCGTGTTGTCGGCCTCAAGACCACGAGACTTGCGTGTGATTGGTGCTGCTGAGTTCATGCTGCTGGAGTGTGGAATGGAACCGCGCCGCCCGTCGAAAAATCGAAGACGGCCCTGCAGCGTGCCACCTTCCCGGTAACGGGCGCGGTCCAAAGTCGATTGCGTGCTGCTAGATTTCATACTGGGCTTTTCGTGCCCACGACTAACTACCGCTCAAGAACGTGGTTTCTGATCCCTGACGCTCGCATTGCACTGACCGTGGCTGTAAACGCCGAGTAATGCGTCCCGGTGATTCAATCTTCGGGTTCGGGCTGCTCATCTTCGGCTTGGGTCGAAGCAGTTGTAGACGGCGAGTGCGACCCGGTGCACGGGGCTGCCTCACCCTGTTTTGTGGAAGACTTGGAATTGCCGCCTGCGGGCTGCGGGTCCAAGAACAACAACTCAACCGCTTCGACAACGCCATCCTCGAACTCCTGACGGTGCTCCCGGCCCCAACGCACACACTCAGCCGTGAGCAGCTTGGCGATACGCTGTTTGTTCGTAGTGAGGTTGCGCCGTCTACAACGCGATTACCCGGCGTCACCCTACATTTTCACCGGGGAGAGGAAGGGGCCGCTGACAGATTCCGCCGTGCGCAAGCTGGTCGCCAGAGCGGGCACAGCCGCAGGGTTGGAATTCCCGGTTCACCCGCACATGCTGCGCCATGCCGCCGGGTACAAGCTGGCGAACGACGGGCAGGATACACGAGCCATTCAGCATTACCTTGGCCACAAGAATATCAGCCACACCGTCCGCTACACCGAGCTTTCGCCGGAGCGCTTCAAAGACTTTTGGGCAGATTGACGGTGGAGCTTTGTTTACAGCGCCCGACTTGACCAGACCAGTGGTCCATGAGAGCCAGTCCTGATAAATGGACTACGGTTCAACCGGGACCGGCCCGTGCGCGGCTATCACGTCCACCCCAAGCGCCCAAGGCCGCGCCGGAGCCGATCCGGCCTGTCGTCGTCGTGGACCGCTTCGACCGCAAGCTGCTGGCTGCCATCGAGGGCCACGGCGACCAACCCGCGCCCGTTTGGACCCTCGTTCACCAGATCGTTCATGACGAGCACCCGCCGAGCCGGACGCATCGTCGGATGCTGGTGGCCCGGCTCCTGTGCCGCCTGCGCGGCCTGCTCCGCGTCGGGCGCATCGTGCGCGACGGCGAGGGCCATCTGCACCTGCGCGAACCCGGAAAGCCGACGCCAACACCCGCGCCCAGCCTCTGCCGGACACTTCGTCACCCTCATCAAAACCTTCAAAGGTGAAGTCCACTCGGCTTCCCGTGGCATCCACCCGCCAGTCGAGAGTCGCGTCCACTGCGCCGAAATGAAACTCGCCACGCCCACCACGGTCGAAGGTGATGTAGCCCGGTGACACCAAGTCCACAAAATCCTGATCCCATTGTTCCATCTCCACGATCCGCCAGCGCCCCACAAATGATGCTTTCATAGGATCAACAGCGATTGGCGAACCAGACCACGTATTCCCGCACCGGCCAGAAATTGGCGTCAGTCTTGGGCGTGACCTCCACGTCGCACAGCGGCACGTAGCCGATTTTCCCCTTTTCCCTGACCTTGACCAGCACGCCCCGGTCAACATCATCTTCGCCCAATTCCAGCACTTCCATCTTGTGGCCGAGCCGGAAGGGAGCCTTGGCCGCGCCCGGAGCGAAATAGGCGTCGTCCTCGTCTTCCTCGCGGGTGACGCTGAACGGGAAAGTCAGATTCTTGGCCAGCCAGTCCGGCCAGTCCCGTTCCTGCCATTCCTCGAATTTCTGGTCAAAAGCCTCATCGGATTCAGGCAGATAGCCATCTTCCCGTTCGCGCAAATCCCAGCGGTGGTCGTCGGCAATGCTCATTAGCTCGATGGCGAGCACGGTGGCCACGGCCCACGGCCAAGCGCAACCGTGAACTGGAGCGCCGGTAGGATTGTCTACACGCGTCCCGACCGTGGATGTGCCCTTTGTTTACAGCGGCGGCACGGCCACGTCTTTGGAAACCGTAAGAGGCGAGCCGGAGGAATTGTTTACAGCGGGAACAAGAATTCATGCACAGCCGCTGGTGCCCAACGGGAATGGGTGATTGTTTACAGCGGCAACAACCGCTGGAACTCATCTTGGCCGATACCATTCACGGGGCAGACCCTGATAGCGTCTCTGGGGCGTCCTCGGTTTGCCCGGCAGGCGCGGCAGCCTTGTTCGGCCTGCGCCAGATCAACCGGCCATCGCGGTAAACCTCGCGGACCCTGTGGAACGGAATGCGGCGGGCTTGCCCGCTGTCATCCAAAACCTCAAAGACCCGGCGTTGGTCTGCCGGAAAGCTGATTTCGCGGAACGCGACCCGGTGGGTGGTGCCGTCGAAGCGGTCAAGATAGCCGATCTCGAACTCACCTTTTCCGAATTCGGGATCGTGACGGATGCGGGCCAAGAGTTCGTGGATGGGCTGCATGGCGGCTCCTGAGATTCCCGCATCACCAGCGTAACGACATGAGGATTACGATCATGAACACCACGAGCAGAATGGCCGTGACGACCAGCGCCCGCCGCCGCTGGGCATGAAGGAACTCCCCGGCTGCCTGCTCGTTCATGTAGTACTGGTCATCGCCCACAGGCACGAACACGCCGCGTGATACCATCTGCTCAAAAATCCACGAGCGGCGCACGCCCACGTCCGCAAAAGGGATGGCTCGATCCGGGGAAGTCGCGCCCCGATCCCTGAACCGGCGGATCAAGCGCTTGCGGCGCACGATGATGACGGCGGCTGCACTCACCTGTCTCTTAACTCATTCAATCTTTGCCCCGCGCAGCGCTCCGGTCAACCCATCCAGAACCCCTTGCGATGCGAGACGCCCAGCACCTTGTGGCAGTCGGAGCGGTAGTACAGGAACCGGACGCCCAAGGCGGATTCCACCCGGCGGGCCGCGATTTCGTGGATTTCCTCGCCGCAGTGCGGGCAGAGGGGCGCGGCAGGGAAATCTTCACGGATTCGGATTCGGGCGTTCGTCATGCCGGAATGTGGCACTTCGAGGCTCCAACGGCCATTACAGCCGGAGCGCGGGGTTGGAAGCGGCCCGCCACGGCGAGTGGACGGGATGTCTGCAAATGCAGACGGTTGACGGGGTCGCTGGATGCGGGCGTGAGCGCGGGCGAACTGGACAGCGCCCGACGGTTGGGTGAGCGCGTGGCCCGGCTGGCGGTGAAAATGAAACGGGCTGAGGCGGCTCCGCGAGAAGCCCGGTAGAGACGGTCACTTCCGCACCTGCCAACGGCATCATTCACCACCACGAATCGTGATGCCCTTGAATCCGCGCACCCGGCGACCGGATCGCTCGATGTGATGACTTTTGCGGACCCGGAAGTCGGTTTCTATGACGGTGGGCAGTTGACGCAGGAAAACCGCCTTGCGCATCCCCGGAAGCTCGCCCGCGTCGACGACCTCCTGAAAAAACGTCCACAATTCCTCACACGACATGTCGCTCTTGGGATCGGGCGCAAGGTATTCCTGAACGAACCGGCGGATGGGGCTTTGGTAAGGCACCGGGGCGCACTCCTGCGGCTCGTCAATCAGGGAGCAGAGCAGCGTGATGGTCCGGCGGATGGTCTGAAGTTGAGTGTTTGTCATACGCGATTAACTACACCTGCCACGTCCCGTGACGTGCGTGTGATGTGCTGGACGTGGCGGCACGTGAAGGATGTAAACGATCATGGGCGTTCAAACGGCCCGGTGAGTGGGCGGCAATGCGCCAAATGGAACTGGCCGCGTAGTTACACCATGATCGTCATCGCGCCCCTGAACGCGCCGCAGGTTTACGTGCCGCCGCTGAACGGCGTCGAGCACCCGTTGGCCCCGGAGGTCATGAACGCCATGCTCCGATACGGCAGCAGGCCAATCAGCCTCTGGACAATCGTGAATTCATTGGCCAATGCCCGGAACCCGGCCTGCCGCGCCCAGCGACGAAGCTGGCGGCTCCGGTATCTGTGCGCATGTCGTGAGCTTCTCAAATTCAAAGTCATTTACCGGCACGGCGGGCATATCGCCACATCGAACTTCGCAACGCGGCCAAGGCCGAAATCGCCAAGGCGTCTGCCGCCGTCTGTCGGCAGATCGGCCAGCGGAAACGGCGGCAGCAACGTGACAGCGGTGCCGGTCGAAACAGCCGCGACGCGCACTCAAGCACCTGAAAATGAGGTTGTGGTTGCGAGCCGGAACACGGTGAAAGCTACGCAGGAATCCAAAAGCGCTCCGGCACCTTACATCGTGTCCGCTGCCGCATCGGCGCTGGCCCGGTTACCGCGCCGCCCAAAGCGAAGCTGGAGCGGATGGATCGGATCGACGAGAAGCTACTGCGGAATGCCTATCCGGCTCCCGACGGGTGAAGCCGTGTTTGCCTTTGGCGCGTTACGCGGTCGCGTAATCTGGAGCCGCGAACCGGGCGTGCTGACTGATGGCGTGGATGGGGCGCGTATCCACTGGGGCGTATTGCCTGCCGACCGGGTGACGGTCGTCGCGAGCGACGCAGCCCGGCTGCTGGGGTCACGGAAGCGCGGCGTGCGCGAACGTCGGTCGGTATTGAAGATCGCCAGCGCTCGACTGAATGGCCGCCTGCCGCCGCGACCAGATAGCCGACCGCGTGGACGACCTAAACGCGGTTAGCGGGTATACAGGACTGCTATCTGGCGTCGAATGACGGTGTTCAGGTGGGGCTACTCTTTGGCCGTTTTCTGGCTCCGTATTTGCGGCGACAAAGTAGCTCCCCTCTGGGATTTTCTTGGGAACCAGACCGGGACCGGAGATCAGGTGGCGGTGGTTGCCCTGCGTCAACCGCCCCTTGTGGAGCAACCGTTGCCCGAGCAGGCGTAAGCCCGTCTTACTTGATGCCAACGGCGCGGGCCACCAGCAGACAGGTTGGCTCACGCTGGCACGCCGATGCTGGATTGTACCCGTTCCTCCAGCGGCTCACGCTTGCGTTAACGGGTAATTTGTGAGATGGCGTCTGTCGCCAGCGCCAACTGTTTTGGCTCAGGCAGCCCGGCCAACGACATGCCTTCGACCCGCTCCCGAAAGTCAGCTAATTGCTCCGGCGTTCCTTTGTCGACCTGCTTCCTATACTCGGCCTCGTGCTTTCGTGGGATGTTCTCGTAGACGTATTGCAGCGCAAAGTAGCGGTCTTCGTTTGCCTTCATCAACGCCAGCGCCTGATCTCGCTCAGAGCCGTCCGGCGACTCGACCTCTACGCGCTTTCTCATTTTTTCGGTGTACTCCTGCAACCAGCCAAACTCAATATCGTGGAGAGTGCGCAGGTATTTGATGTGGTGCGCCCATTCCTTGCAGAGATCAAGAGCGGGCACAAGTCTAGGGGTCGGTAAGGCTGTTTTGTATCCATTCTTGATGGCCTCAGATTCAGTAACAAAGTGGCTCCCTTGCGAATCCGGCACCAGCACATGGCCCGGCAGGCGGATCGTGTAACCCTCATTGCTGGCAATCAGCACCTGCCTTTCCAGCAGGGTGTTTTTGAGCTTTTTCAACCCCGACGTGTTTTATCATTTGGCGAAGCTGTTTTATCATCCAAAACCCGTTGCTTTGCGCGTTCAGATAAAGCCTCGATGCGGGTGCCGTCTGGAGTGAACATGGTCGCGGGGCGCACCCGGTTCTGTGGCTCATAATCGTCAACGGGCGGACCCTCCAGCAACGTAATCCAGAACTTGTCGTCATGGGGAACACCGTTCTGGTCGATGAACGCGATCATGTCCGCCAACTGCCGTTTGGTCATGTAACTCAGGGCATCGCGCAGTTGCTCTATGGTCAGGAAGCCGGTGTATCGCCGGACAAGTTCCTTCAGGGTGTCGTAACGCCAGTACCGGCCCTTGAACAGGCGGGTGCGCTCCTTGTTGAACCGGGACCAGTAGCGGAGGTTGTACAGCAGGATCGCCACCGGTTCCCCGTGCGTGTCGGCGTCCTCACGCAGCGCGAACACGTGCTTCTCCTTGGGGCGGGAGTCGAAGTAGCCTTTTTGGTCACTGAACGCGTAGCAGCGCATGTTCTTCCTGCTGTGCTTCACCCGGATGAATTTGGCCTGACATAGCTCGTCCACGATCCGCTCAAAAGTGGCCGACTTCAGGCCGGTCGCCTCGCAGATAAGCCATGCCGGATCGTAGGTGTAGTGGGTTACGGTCGGATCGCGGCCAACTTTGCCGTTCAGCCAGCATTCGAGGTAAGTGACGAAGCGAGCACGCTTCAGCCCAAAACGCTTAACGATGTCTCGGTCGAAACGGAGCCGTTTGATCTCCTTTTTCCAGCCTGCTTTGCCGCCGAAGGTGTGACTCTGCTTCCGTCGGCTACTGGCTGCTGGTTTTCGATTTTGTACCATACGGCGGAAGAAGGCGTCCGACCGGCGACGAAGTTGACGGGGTGCAAGCCGCCTCCCAACGTGGGACACCGGTCGGACGCAAAAGTGTTGTGGGTGTTTGCACCTGATTAAGAGCGCGACTTCGTTGCGCTTCCATAAATACAGAACTGGAAAAGTGAGCGCGTGCTGCGGCGCCGTATTGAGTTACGACAATGGGCTGTCCTCCAGCGCCACGCTGGTCAGCTTCTGGACCGTTGTGGGTCCAACGCCCGTCGCCTTCCGCAGCGAATGCTCCAGTACTTGGAGTGTTTTGACCGGTTGCTCGGTCGTCATACGGCAGCAGGAGCCGACGGATGGCATCGGGTTGGGCGCAGCTTGGCTCGCAGGTGAAAATGATGGCGACCCCATCCTTGTTTACAGTGGCCATGCGTCGTCATCATTGAGGGCTTGGCGAGCCTCCAGGTATCGGCATCGGTTCCAATAGACAGGGTTCGTTACGCACGGGCTGGACCCTCCCACTGTGGAAGGGGCACGCGCCAATCGACGGGCAATGGCAACTTCAAGAAAAACCGGCAACTGTTCGGTCTTGAGCTATGGCGCGGAGGCTGTATCCGCTGGACTGGGCACACGCCAAACGCGCTGAGTACGTCGCGCACTTGGTCTTGGCGGGCGAACGTCGCCTCAATGCACATCATCGGAGTAGGAAGCCGAGGAATGCTCCAGCATTCGCAGGAGGGAATGTCGTTGAGGCAACTTTCTAGGTAGCGCAACCGGCAGACCGCGAAAAGCGCTGCTTTCGCTGATTGCTCGTCCGGTTCCTCTGGCACGACCAGCTTGGGAGCCAACGGCTTGGCCTTGCGGCCCTCGGCCTCTGCCAGAACCGCCTGAACAATTTTCACGATCTCATCGGGAGTTGCCTGACGGTCCAGCAGACCCATCTCGGTCATGCCGCCTTCGACGATTGACCGCAGCTTGGACTCGGTAAGTTTCACTTGGCGATGGCGGGCCATTACTCGTTAATCCTCCGGCTTCGGTTCCGGCTCATCCTCCACAAACGGAGTTTGGGGCCGGATTCAATGCCGGGGCTGCCGGACGAGCCGCATCGGTGCCGGGTTGACGTGGTGGCAAGTCGGCGTTGGCGTCCGGCGATGGTCGACGGGGTGGAACCGACGACTCACCGATGCGTTGCCCCCGACGGGGCAGGTCGGTGCCGCGTGGGTCGCCGGGTTCTCGGACGGGCCGACCACGGCGTGGCAGGTCGTTACTCCGGTCGTCGGATTCAGGCGCTGGCCGCTTCCGGCAGTACCGGTCGAAGGATGACATTGTCATGATGCTCTAGTTTCTTTCATTGCCCGCTCTGGTTGACCCCAAGACACCACGGCGCGGGCATTTGTCGCGGCGGGGCTTGTGTGAAGCGACCGTGCCGAGCACCCGGATGAAAAGCACTGGTTCCCCAGCACGTCCCCGAAGGGCACGGCCCAGCACGGTTAAAGTGTTTCCATTTACTGTCGTTCTCATCACCGACAACGCAGCACTTCGCCACTGCGGCGTTTGTGCGCGTCGATATTCAAGAACTGTTTTTTTCTGCTTGTACGAAGCTCGGCGTGAAGAACTTCTCACCCGCCTTGAAAACGACGTGCTATAGCTGTCAGCGGCAATCTTTAATTGCGCAGGAAATGCCGCAAAGGGCTGTATTTATTAGGCGGAATAGCGGTCGGGATGTGCTGCGGTGTGATAAGAACACCCACGCGCATCAACGAATTAGGCGATGACGCCTCCCCGGACTTTCTGATATTAACAAGTCGCCACGACCCGGTGGCAGCGTGAGAAGCAGGACTTGATCGAGGATTCTGACTAATGGTGGACTACCCCTGTGGGAATGAGGTCAGAGCAATCCGCCGACGGACTGGCAGGCGAACATTACATCTCGAAGCCGAGTTCTTCCATGCGCCGGATTAAGCCGTCATACGCGTGTCGAAGATTCTGGAACCCTTTCCGATTTTCCGCGTCGTCGTCGAGCATGGGATTGCGCTCGACGATCAGGCGCATTTCATCCAGAGCACGGGCCACTTCGTTCGCGTATTCACAAAACGACTCGCTCAACCGCTGGAGCGATGGATTGTTCAGTCGAGCTGGACTCGACAACCTGTAAACAAGTTCCGCAGGCACGTTGTCCAACCATTCGCCCAAGCGCTTGTATCCGTCCGCCTTGGCAGCACGGAGTAAATCGCCGTGGGTTTCCGGCTTCATGCGGATCATGAATCCCTTGTTGCCCGATGGTGGGCGGCCCATCTTCACCCTGCGTCTAGCTTGGCTGCTCATTCAACGTCATGTTGGAATGGCGCGGCCCTGCTGTATACAAAATCCTCGACGACGCTGCGTCAGGATGAGGCGTGGTTGAGCCGCGTTACAGTGACGCTCGCACGGTGCAGGCAGAAGGCAATTAAAGATTGCGGTGAACAGCTTGGCGGCGACAAAGGCGACACCACTGCCTGAACCAGAAAACATGTACAGGTCAGCCGTGGAAGACCTACGGTGGTTCCGTGGATGTCGTGGCGCGGGCTTGCACCCGGAAGCTGATCGCAAGCTGGCTCAGCACATCGCCCACCCGAAACCTGACTAAACGGCCCACGCACCGCCGCCAAAGGCCGTGGGTTTGAATCAGGTGCTCCACGGTGCGAACGGAAACGCAGAGGAATCGAGCAAGCTCCTGCTTGGTCAGGGTGCGCTGGGTATTGGTGATGATCTGCTCAGGGTACACCGGCCTGCCGCTGATGAACTCGATCAAGTCCCACGGGCCGAACCTGACAGTGCCGCCGATCCGGTAGTAAGACAGGGCACGCTGGTAGCGGAGCCGGTCCACGGTGTTGACGCTGACCTTGAGGAATTGTGCCGCCTCCCTTCGAGTACGGAGCCTTGGTTCATCAGGCGTTGACGCAAGCGAACGGCTTTCGTCTACAACGTCAGGGTTCAGCGCATCCAAGACATGTCCGTAATACACGCCTCGTAGAACCAAACGCGGAGGACTTTTCGACCCCGAAGAAATGAAAATCCAGCCGCCCTTCCGAACGGCTGGATGTGCAAACCAACGGTGCGGCGACAGACTATTTCTGTTCCGGCTGAGCTTCGGGCTTGGATTCCGCCTCCGCCTGCTGAACCTTCTTGGGTGGGAAGATTGAGAACCACGCCGAGGCAGCTTCAGCAGACACGACTTGGAAGTAATGGTGCAGCAGCAACTTTTTGCTGTGACCAGCTTCCATTGCCACCTGATCGAGGTTTTTCATAAGGGCCGTGCGGTAGCTGACGAAGCTATGGCGGTGCGCGTTCCGCTTCCACGTTACGCCTGCCTTTTTCGCGACCTTGAGGAACTGGTTGTAGACGTTCTTGTAGCCAACGACCGGGCCGGAATCCTTCTTATGCAACTCCAGCCACGCCCGCAGATTGTCAGGTATGGGTGGCACGCGGCGGATTCCGGTTTTGGCGCTGACAGCTTTGACGCGAATGCAGCCCAAATCAAACCGGATGTCGCCCCAAGTCAACCGCCCTAGTTCAGCGCCACGAATTCCGGCGAAACTGGTAAGCGCAAGCGCAAGCTGGACCTGCTGATTGGCTGCCTTCAGCATGGCCTCCAATTCAGCCGGAGTGAAGACCTCAACCTCTTTGTGCCGGACTTCATAACGCGTCACTTTGCTGGTCCCTTCATGATCCGGGTGAACGTAGCCGTGGCTCTGGGCGAACGAGAACAGCGTGCCAATAGCCTGCAACACGTTGTTCCGGTAACGCGCCCCGCCCTTGAGCTTGCTGACGTAGAGGTCGATTTCCTTGCCGCTGACCGTGTTCAACGGGCACTCGTGCGCCTTCGCATACGCGCCCAAACGGACCCGCAGATCGCGAATGTAGAACTTGGACTTGCCCTTGCGTGTGAGGTCGTCCAGCAACTCAGTCACGATGTCGGGCACGGTCTTTGGAATCACATCGCGGCATTGGCGCTGTGCGTAGAAGCGTGCCGCTTCCACCACGCTCACGCCCTTCAGGATTTCCGCCGCCTCAACGTATTCGTGGACGATGAAGTCCAGCGGCTTGCCGCAGCGGCGCAGCCACTCCCGGCAGCGCTCGTAGGCGTGCTTCTCGCTGCCGCGCAGCGTCAGCACATCCCAGCCGCCGGTTTTGATTTCCTTTCTCAGTTTCTCAGCGAGTGCATCCGCCTTCTCGTAGCTGGAGCACCGGCGCCGATGGCGTTGGCACGCCGCGTCGTAGTACGAAACCATGAAACGGGGTGTCCCGTTGTGTGGTTCCATGTAGATGGTGATGTTCGTGGGTTCGCCGGTGACACGCACCGGAAACTCCGCTGGTATTTTGGTCGTATGGTTTTTCATACGACCGCGAGAACAGAATTTTTCGGCTCGTGACCGACCGCTCCTGTCACATTTTTGTCACACGCGTCCGCAGGGCGGGTGTATACAACAGGGGCGTGAACGTAAGTTGTTGGGGCTGTGGGAGCGGCTCCGAACGGAGATTGGAGCGGGTGAAGGGAATCGAACCCTCGTCTCAGGCTTGGGAAGCCCACGTTCTACCATTGAACCACACCCGCCGCCACGCGGGTTCTTCTACCAAAGGCCGCCTCCTCGTGCAACTCAAGAATTGTGTTCGTTTGATTTCGTGCTCCACGAATTGTCATTGTCAGTCAACTGCCAGAAGCGGGTGGTGAGGGGACGGGTATTGACGCATACCTTGTGGAGGGCGGACTGGCTTTTACGTTGTGGCGACCGGGGGATGCGGGCAATTTATGGGGCATGCGTAAGCACCGGTCCTCACGACGTTCATTTCTGAAAGGGGTCAGTCTGGCCGCGCCGCTGGCGTTGGGGATGCCCGCCCCAGCTCGGAGTCAGAACGCATCTGCGTCCAGCGCGTCACTGGCATCGGCTCGTTTGCGGGCGCGCGAACTGGCAGCGGACTTGGTCATCATCGGGGGCGGTGTCGGAGGGTGTGCGGCGGCTTTGGCGGCGGCGCGGCATGGATTGCGCGTGATTTTGACCGAGGAAACCGATTGGATCGGCGGGCAATTCACGGCGCAAGCTGTGCCGCCGGATGAAAATCCTTGGATTGAAACTTTTGGCGGCACCCGCACTTATCTGGATCTGCGTTACCGCATCCGGGAGTATTACCGGCGCAATTATCCACTCACCCCCGCCGCCCGGGCCAACCCGCATCTGAATCCCGGCAACGCCTGGGTATCGCGTCTGTGCCACGAGCCGCGGGTGACGCTGGCGGTGCTCCATGAATTGCTCGCGCCTTACCTTGCAGGTCAACGGGTGTTGATGCTGTTGCGTCACCGGGCGGTGGCGGCAACGACCCACGGCGACCGCGTGGAAGCGGTTCAGATTCGCAGTCTGGAATCGGGCAACGAATTGATACTGCGTGCGCCTTATTTCGCGGACGCGACCGAACTGGGAGATTTACTCCCGCTGACCCGGACGGAATACGTCACCGGCGCGGAGGCCCGGAAAGACACCGGCGAACCGCACGCCAAACCCGAGGCGCAGCCGCTCAACATGCAGGGTTTCACCTGCTGTTTCGCGATGGATTATGTGCCGGGCGAGGACCACGTGATCGAGAAACCGCGCGAATACGATTTCTGGCGTGATTACGTCCCGGATCTTCACCCCCCGTGGCCGGGCAAATTGCTCGCCTGGGAATATGCGGACGCGGCCACCCACCAACCGCGCAAGCTGGACACCGATCCGGAGGCGGGCTCGGGATTGTGGTCGTATCGGCGCCTGGCGGACAAGTCGTTGTTTGTCCCCGACACGTATCCGGGCGACATCTCGCTGGTAAACTGGCCACAGAATGATTATTGGCTCGGCAATCTTTGCGAGGTGACGGAGGCGGAGGCGGCCCGACATCTCGCGCGCGCCAAACAACTGAGTCTCTCGTTGCTCTACTGGCTGCAAACCGAGGCGCCGCGACCGGATGGCGGCACCGGCTGGAAGGGGTTGCGGCTGCGCCCGGATCTCCTCGGCACGGAGGATGGTTTGGCGAAGTATCCTTACATTCGCGAGAGCCGGCGGATTCGCGCCGAGTTCACCGTGGTGGAGCAACATGTGTCCACCGAGCACCGGATGCAGGAAACCGGCGCCTCCCGCGACGAAGTCAAGGCGGCGGCGTTTCCAGACTCGATCGGGATCGGGAGTTACCGGATTGATCTGCATCCCAGTACCGGAGGCGACAACTCGATTGATATCAGTTCCCTGCCCTACCAAATCCCGTTGGGGGCGTTGTTGCCGCAGCGGATGGAAAATCTGCTGCCGGTTTGCAAAAACCTCGGCGTGACCCATATCACGAACGGCTGTTACCGGTTGCATCCGGTGGAATGGAACCTCGGCGAGGCGGTGGGCGCGCTGGTGCGTTTTTGTCAAACGAAGAAATGCCTGCCCCGTCAAGTGCGCAACACGCCGGCGTTACTCAACGATTTCCAAAACCTGCTGGTGCGGGACGGCGTCCCGCTGGCCTGGCCCCGCGTGACGCCACGCTGAGTGGCCGCCACAATTTTTTGAACCGTGAACACTAAACATCATTTCGCACAATGAAAAAGACCAAGGTATTTGCCCTCATCCTAGTGACGGCCCCGGATCTGAAAACGGCGCGGCGACTGGCCCAAGCCGCGTTAGACGCCGGGCTAATCGCGTGCGCGAATCTCGTGCCGGGCTTGGAGTCGCATTACCGGTGGCAAGGCAAACTAGAACGCAGCGCCGAAGTCCTTTTGCTGCTGAAAACCACCGGAAAATGTCTGGACCAACTGGAACAATTGATCTTGCGGGAACACCCCTACGACACCCCGGAATTCCTAGTCTTGCCTTTGACCGGCGGCAATGAGCGTTATCTTGCTTGGTTGGCCGAATGTTGCGATCGGGCTGGCACCACACCCCACCAAACGCGCGGGAAAACGGCGGATTAAATCCAATCTCCAGCGGCGACCGACCCGGGGCGACGGCGGATTCCCGGTTTGGGGGTGGTTAAATTTTTTGCGATTTTTGTGGCGTAACAGTTTTCCTTTGTTACATTCCTCCACCCTCAAAAGGATGGATTACGATCTTTTTGAGCCGTCCTCTCCGAGGGCGGGTGGATAACCAGCTTTCGTTGGCACTGTGACAGCAAAGAAAAAACAAACCAAAAAGAAGGCCGCCGCCAAAGCGCGGCCGCACGCGACCGCCACGGCGGCCGCCATCCTTGGCCGGCCGGTCACCGCCAAAGCCGCGCCCGAAACCGATTTCAAGGTGAAGCCGGAATGGGTCAAATACCACCGGCGCCTGGTCGAATTGCGCGAGCAACTGCTCCGGCAGATGAGCGGCTTGGCCAAGGAATCGGCACAGGAAATGCCCGGATACAGCCTGCACATGGCGGATTCGGGAACGGATAATTTCGACCGCGATTTCGCGCTGAGCCTGTTGTCCTCGGATCAAGATGCCATTTACGAGATTGACGAGGCGTTAAAGCGCATTCATCGGCGGACCTACGGGGTTTGCGAATTGACCGGCAAGCCCATTCCCAAGGCCCGGCTCGAGGCCATTCCCTGGGCGCGGTTCACTGTGCAGGCACAAGCCCAGTTGGAACGCGAGGGCGCCATGCGCCAGCGCCGCTTGGGCACCCTCGGCACGGTGGACAGCCTGGCGCTCGTCGAAGCCGAGCCTGAAGAGGACGAAGGCGAAGAGAAACAGAAAGAAAAGGAATAATCATGCCGCGAGAAATCATCACCTTGGAATGCAGTGAGGCGCGCAAAGAGGGCAAAGCCCCCTCCCGCTATATGACGACGCGCAATAAAAAGAATCAGCCGGAGAAACTGGAGTTGCGCAAATACAACCCCCACCTCCGCCGGCATACGCTCCACAAGGAAGTCAAGTAACTGTTACCATGCCACGCAAAACCAATCTCAGTTCCGACAAACGTTCCCGTCGCGGTCGTCCGGCCACCCGTGAGCGGCGGCCGCCCCGGCCGAAACCGAAAGTGGATTTCACGGCGGACGCCTTGGATTTCAAAAACACCAATCTGCTCCGGCAGTTTGTGACCGACCAGGGACGGATTCTCCCCCGGAAATACACCGGGCTGCCCGCGCATTATCAGCGCCGGCTCAACCGCGCCATCAAGCGGGCGCGCCAGATGTTATTGATGAAGTAAGTGGCGTTTCCCGCCCCCGGGTGGGATGCCATCTTTTTCTGGGCGCAGGCCTGAGCGTGAAGCGCGGCCTGCGCTTTCTTTTGAGACGGCCCATCTCGAAATACGCCGCCCCGTTCCCCGGGCACTGCTTTGTCAGCCAGAGCTCGGAAAACGGCCCATCCCCCCCCACCGCGTGAGTTTCGTCCCCACTCGGTTTTTGTGTTGGCCCAACCCCAGAGCACCCCGCTGTTTTTTGCTGTTTTTTGGGCTTGCAACTGGAGGGGGCAAGCTTATTTTATCCCCCGCCTGAACGCCGTGTGTGCGGACGTTCATCAAGGCTGAGAAACGAAACGTTAACGAACAACCTAACATTCAACCTCCGTTGCCACCGCAACGACTGGTTCGTTAGGCAATGGAGCCTTCGGTCGCGCCTAGTGCGCCTCCTCAAGCTCCTCCGTCAGAATACCATATTGTTATGCTCACCATGGAAGATGCCATGAAGCAAAGCCCCGTGCGCTTTGCCGTTGGCGAAATTGTTCCCGGTACCGTCATCGAAATCCGCCCCAAGGAAGTGTTGGTGGATATCGGCTATAAAAGCGAGGGGGCCATCCCCGTCAACGAGTTCATGGATATTGACGCCGTGCAAGTCGGCGGGCAGGTGGATGTCCTCATTGAAAAGCTCGAAGACAAGGATGGCATGGTGATCCTCTCCCACGAGAAAGCGGAGTTCAAAAAGAACTGGGACAAGATCCTCTCCATCTGCAACGAAGGCGGGCGCATTCAGGGCAAGGTCAAGGCCGTGGTCAAAGGCGGCCTGCTGGTCAACGTGGGGGTGGAAGCCTTCCTGCCCGCGTCCCAAGTGGACGTGACCGTCTCCAAGAACCTCGCCCAATACGTGGGCAACATTTACGAGTTCAAGGTCGTCAAAATCAATCAGGAGCGGCAGAACATCGTGCTCTCGCGCCGCGAACTTATCGAACAGGAACGCGCCGAGCGCCGCGCCAAATTGCTGGCCGAAATGATCCCAGGCGACATCCGCAAGGGCACGGTCAAGAACCTCACCGATTTCGGGGCGTTCATTGACCTCAACGGCATTGACGGTCTGCTGCACATCACCGACATGAGCTGGGGCCGGATTGGGCACCCCTCCGAGATGTTGAAGGTCGGCCAGGACTTGGACGTCGTCGTGCTCGACATCAACCGCGAGAAGGAACGCGTGAGCCTCGGGCTCAAGCAGAAGATGGCCAATCCCTGGGATCAAATCGAAAGCAAATACCCGGTTGGCCAACGGGTCAAAGGCAAAGTGGTCAATCTCATGCCCTACGGCGCGTTCATCGAGTTGGAACCGGGCGTTGAAGGTCTCGTTCACGTCACGGAACTCTCGTGGACCAAGCGGATTGCCAAACCGTCCGATGTCCTTCAGCAAGGCCAGGAAGTCGAGTCCATCGTGCTGGGCATCAATCGGGACGAACAGAAAATCTCCCTCGGCATCCGACAGTTGGAATCCAATCCGTGGGATACGGTGGACGCCCGCTATCCGGTGGGCACCCACATCAAGGGCAAGGTGCGCAATCTCACCAGTTACGGCGCGTTCATCGAACTGGAGGAAGGCATTGACGGCATGGTGCACGTCTCGGATCTGTCTTGGACGCGCAAGATCAACCACCCGTCCGAAGTGCTCAAGAAGGGCGATGAAGTGGAAGCTGTCGTGCTGGAGGTGGACAAACCCAATCAGCGCATTGCGCTCGGCGTCAAGCAGTTGGGCGACGATCCGTGGGATCGCATTGATGAATTCTACAAGGTCGGCGATCTAGTCACCGGCCACGTCACCAAACTCGCCAGCTTTGGTGCGTTCATCGGCCTGCAAAACGACATTGACGGGCTGGTCCACATCTCCCAAGTGAGCGAGGAGCGGGTGGACAAGATCAAGAACGTGCTCAAGGTCGGGCAGGAAGTGACGGCGCGCGTGGTCAAGATTGACAAGAGCGACCGGCGCATCGGCCTCTCGATCAAGGCGGCGACCTACAGCGACGAGCAGCTCAAGGAAGAACAGAAATTGCTTGATCAACTCAAACCCGGCGAAGACCTCGTCGCGTTGCAGCACGCCTTTGACGCCGCCGACGACGCGCGGCAACAGGAAGGCTCCTGGCGGTAAGCCGTCACGGGAATACGCGCATTCCCCATTCAACGCCGGGCAGGATTTCATGTCCTGCCCGGTTTGTTTTTTGTCGGGCCAACAACCTTTCCTGCACATGCACCCAATCGGATTCTTCTCCCAGCACT
>Ga0255344_1001465_pt1 | contig 31648 bp, 21 predicted proteins | sample wastewater_treat_5_FD_192414 | JGI IMG/M metagenome (GOLD analysis project Ga0255344, IMG submission 192414) | Wastewater microbial communities from Lulu Island WWTP, Vancouver, Canada - plant18 | ecosystem: Engineered > WWTP > Wastewater > Unclassified | place: Canada: Vancouver, British... | reverse complement strand
TTTGCCACGCCGTGTGGAACCAGCTCGTTGATGCCGGTATAATCGCTAACCACGAAACCCCGGAATCCCCACTCTTGGCGAAGGATGTCGGTCAATAGCCAACGACTGGCTGTGGCCGGAACGCCGTTGACTTCGTTGAACGAAGCCATGAAAGTGCCCACACCGGCCTCCAATGCTGCCTGATAAGGCGGCAAATATACATTGCGAAGCGTATGTTCCGAAAGTTCGGCCGTATTATAGTCTCTACCCGATTCGGCAGCGCCATAGGCTGCAAAATGCTTTCCACACGCCAAAAGCGTAGCAACATCCGACAACGATTGCCATCCTCCTTCACCTTGAAAACCTTTTACACGAGCTTCGGCTATACGGCTTCCCAAATACGGATCTTCGCCTGCTCCTTCCATCACACGTCCCCAGCGGGCATCACGCGAAATGTCAACCATGGGGGCAAACGTCCAGTTGATGCCGTCCGAAGCGGCTTCGACGGCTGCTATTCGTGCCGTCTGTTCCATCATCGCCAAATCCCACGAACAGGCTTCGCCCAGCGGAATCGGAAATATCGTTTTATAACCGTGAATCACATCTTGTCCGAAGAGAATCGGGATTCCCAAACGAGTGGAATCTACAGCTATCTGCTGCAGCTTACGAATGCCTTCCACTGAGGTTGCGTTGAAAATACTTCCAATCAAACCTTTGTACAGATAGGGTTTGAAGTCGTCAGACATGACCGGTCCCGTGATTGACCAGTTGACTGAGAACTGTGTCATTTGACCGATTTTCTCTTCAAGCGTCATCAGTTTTAAAACGGAATCAACTCGTTGCTCGATTCGCTTATCACCGCTGAAACTTTTCCATTTCCCGGGATTCGTACCCATATTCTTTTCAGAGTTGCAACTCGCAACAATCATTAGGCTGAAAATTAAAACAATCGTACTTTTTAAATTTTTCATTGCCAAATCTTATTAGGATGGATTGTATGTAAATCCAAGTTTTTTTAATCCTTGTTGAATTTCGGGTGCACCCATGAATAGTTTCCACAGCAATCCTGTGCGATAATTTTCGATCATCGGGGCAATCGTGAGTTGATCGATAGCCAGATAGCGTTGTGGATACCAACGATCTTGAAGACTGAAAGCATCGTAAAAACCGTATTTCCCCCAAATTCGATCGCCCAGCACGAAATAAAAATGGTGAAGCGCTCTCATCGATTCATCCGGTGTGTAAGGAAAACTCGACAACGCCGCCGTAGGCGTAATAACTCCCAGATCGTTTTTCATCGGAGCATGAGCTGCATATCCGTTCACTGAATAACTTGCGGTCAGTCCCCAGCACGATTCGCCGTAGCCTTTGTATCCTTTCGGATTTTCGACACAATATCGGTAATTGATCAGCGTTTGGTTGCGGTTGAGTTGCCAATAATCGGCATATTGGTCTTTTAACCCTTTCGGATTCAACCCGATGTATGAGTAATGAGCCCAAAAAAGCGGACCGCCGTACTCCTCGGCACCGTTGTGTTTTAAAATCAGCGGCAAACCATAGGCGATTTTATCGCTTACGATATTACCTTTGCGCGCCCATCCGTTGTGGTAAGCCGAAGCAGGAATGGTGTGTGTGGACGACGATGCAGCCAATATATAAGCCATCAGACACTCGTTGTATCCTTCGAGCGGAAAATTCATTTCCCACTGATATTCGGGACTCCAGTGCCAATACAGGATGTCCTTGCCATTGAGATACCAGTCCCACTCCATGTCGCGCCAAAGCGTATCGATTTTCGCGGCAAGCATTTTTTCGGACTCATTTCCATTCTTGAAATACTCGCGAGCACACAGCAGTCCCTCCATTAAAAAGGCACTTTCCACCAAATCGCCTCCGTTGTCCTTTTGCCCGAAAGGCTTCACTTTTCCTGTAGGCCCATACATCCAATGCGGCCACATGCCGTGAAAACGATCGGCTTTTCCCAAATAATCAACGATTTTGTTAAGTCGCGCTACACCTTCCGACCGAGGAATAAATTCGCGATCGATACCTACAATGAGGCCGGCTATTCCGAATCCGCTTCCGCCGGTAGTTACCACATCGGCATCGTTCTGCGGATAATCGCCGTCGATATGGATACGTTCGGGAGCAAGCCCTGATGTAGGTTCCGCTCCCTCCCACATATAATTGAGATGGGTTTGCTGGATGAAATCGAGAAATTCGTCGTCGGAAGCGAAATCGGTCGGACGATCAGCTACTTGTGAAGATGTTTTTCCTTTTGAATTATTTTCGTTACATGACGATAAAGAGACAACGCAAACAATCAGTAAAACAAAAATGGAGTTCGAATATTCGAGATGATTTTTTTTCATTGTTATTAATGTTCGATGTTATTAATTTTCCTTATTCCCCGTTGTACGTCGGGATGACTCATGAACAAGTCCCATACAAAACCGCTGCGATAATTCTCGATCATCACGGTAACGGGAGCCTGATTCAATCCCATGAAAATTGTAGAACACCAGTTTTCGGTCAAATTAAAGGCATCCCTAAATCCATATTCACCCCATAAAAAATGGCCATAATGATCGTAATAGTTTCTCAAAGCCTCCATTGATTGCGAAGGGGTATACGGAAAAGAAGCCAAAGCTCCGGTTGGTGCGATGGTTCCGTTATCCCTTGAAATGACCGGTTCATTGGCATGATACCCCCATGCAAAATCGCTTGCCGTAATTCCCCAACAGTTTTCTTCGTAGCCAACATATTTCCCGGGATTTTCCACACAGTACCGATAGTTGATTTGGGCAATGGTTTTGTTGTTTTCGAAATAATTGGTGTATTTATCGGTAAAATCGTGGGGATTCAATCCCAAATAAGAATAATGTATAAAAAAAAGCGGGCCGCCATTGGACACGCCTACTTTTAGAGGCAATCCGTAGTAGATATTTCCATTGGTGTACATCGAACCTGCATCTGTTCCACCCCAACCTCTCCGATAGTCTTGTGCTCGCTGACTTTGGCTTGCCCAGCCTGAATAATACATGTCCGGTTCAACGGAATGAGTTGGCGACATGATGGCAAGCAAATATGTGATCATTGTTTCGTTCCAGCCGATGAGGGGATGATTGATAATCCAGCCCTGATCGGGTGACCAGTGCCAGTAAAGAAAAGGACTGTCTTTGGTTTGTTTATACCAACTCCATTCAATGTTTCGCCAAAACGTGTCGATTCTTTCCCTGATAGTTTTTTCTTCAGTCGTATTTCTGTCAAAAAATTGATGTGCGGCCAGCAAACCTTGCGTTAAAAAAGCTGTTTCCACCAAATCTCCTCCGTTATCTTTCTGTCCGAAATAAGGAATAGTTTTGGCAGTTGTCCCGTCCATAAAATGGGAAACTGCGCCGTGATACTTATCCGTTTTTTGCAGAAAATCAGTAATTTTCAGAAATCGATCGATGCCTTCTTCCCGCGAAATAAATCCTCTCTCCATTGCAACAAGCATGGCCATAACCCCAAACCCTGATGCTCCGGTTGCAATCATATCTGATCGTCCGGGAATATTTTCACGCGCCAAGCCACTATTTGGCTCAGCCCCATCCCAATAATACCGAAAATGAGCTTCTTCCACCATGTTCAGAAATTCATCATCGGTCAATGGTTTCGTTTCGGCAGTTAAAATGTTGGACAGTGAAGTTTCGTGCAAAGAATAATCGACGGAAGAAATGCGGTAATAAGCCTTTTTCCCGATTTCACCCAAAAAATCGGTGTAACGGTTCATTCGAGGACGTTGAATGGCGATGGGTGTAAAAGTCTCCCCATCGAAAGAACGATAAATGCGAATATATTTTATGTTTTCAATATTTTCTGCTTTCCACCATAAGTCGATATGCTTTTCAAAAGCCTCGATTCCCTTTAAATCGGGTATTTTTAAAGGAAGGGAGTTCCTGGTTGTTTCAGGCAATAATTCAATATCGTCAAAAAATAGTGTATGATTTTGATTGTCAGCCTCATTCTGTTCGAAAACAACCGCTTCCAAGTGATTGATGTTTTCATGATATATATTTTCCAATCCTAAATCTTTCAAAGGAATCAACACCTGATACCATCCGTTATTTCCTTGGCTAAAAAAATAGTTTTTCAATGGAAGAAATCGAGTAAACGATTGGTCGTGCAATCGAATCCCCACTTTTGGCATAATTTCCGGAGAAATATTGTCCGGATTTTTTATTTGAAAGGAAAGAAAAGCGACATTTTTGAAAAAATCATTGCCTCGAACGGGACGATATTGAACCTCTGCCGACCAATTTCCATTTTTGGAAGAAGTAAATTGCAATTCGAGTGAATTACCGGCCGAATAAAATTCGTTCGAATTCACGAGTAGCTTGTTTTGAGCATTTTTTATCCACGAAGGCGATTGATAGGTCACTTGCGAATAGTAGTAACGACCCGTCATATTGCTATTATCAAAGAAAATATAGTCATACAAAGGCTCTACCGCCAGGATTTGAATTGAAATCAGGAAAAATAAGAACAGTGTTCCTTCCATTTTTTTCGAAAATTGTATTTTTCTCATCTTCAAAAATGATTTATTCTTTTTCGAGCTATCGAAGCATTCTATTTTCAATTAAATTTAAAAACTAAATTCCAGCTTTTTCAATCCTCGCTGTACATCTTCACTTTGCATGAATAAGTTCCAGAGCAGTTGCGACCGGTAATTTTCAATCATTATGATGATTGGACCCTCATCAATTGCAAGATAGGAATTTGAAAACCATTTTTTGTTCAGGTTGAAAGAATCCATAAATCCGTAATCGCTCCAGATTTTATCGCCGAGCACATAATAGAAATAACGCAAAGCACGCATGCTTTCATCCGGTGTGTATGGCATCGACGACAGTGCCGCTGTCGGAGCTATCGTTCCGTTGTCGTTGTTCGGCGAAGATGCGCGATATCCTGTAGGCGAATCGCTTGCGGTTAATCCCCAGCAATCGGGACCATAACCAAAATTCCCTAACGGATTTGCAACACAATAGAGATAATTAATTTTGGAATGAGCGGTGTTTTGTGTCCAATAGTTTGCGTAAGCGTCAGACAGATTTCGCGGATCAAGTCCCAGAAATGAGTAATGAGCAAAGAAAAGAGGGCCTCCTTGATCTTCCCCAAGTGGAAGTTGAACATCGTAAAACATTTTTCCGTTTCGAATATCGCCATTACGAGCCCAACCGTTGTCGTAAACTGATTTTTTGATGGGATAAGTTGGAGAAGAAGCAGCCAAAATATAGACAATCAATGATTCATTCCATCCGGTAATGGGCATGTTTATTGCCCAGTCATAATTGGGAGACCAATGCCAATACAATTTTTGTTGTTCGTTTTGCTGAAACCATGTCCATTCTACGTCTTTCCATATTTTTTGAATGGTATCGCAGAGATTTTTCTCTTCTCGATTTCCGTTGCTAAAATACTGTTGAGCCGTTAACAATCCCTGCATCATGAAAGCTGTTTCAACCAAATCGGCTCCGTTATCTCTATTGCTGAAAGGCTGCACTTTTCCGGTTGTTCCATTCAGCCAATGAGGAAACGCTCCGTGAAAACGATCGGCTTTTGTATTCAGAAAATTTACAATGGTCGATATTCTGTCAAATCCCTGTCGGCGGGTGATAAACCCTCTTTCAATGGCTACAAGCATTGCCATCACTCCAAATCCTGAGCCTCCGATGGTTACGGTTTCTCCCGAGCCGGTTCGTTCTCTTGCCAAACCTGAAACAGGATGACTGTAATCCCAAAAGTAACGGAAAGTTTGTTTCTGAACCAATGTCAACAGACTGTCGTTGGATATAATGGGAAATTTAGGTGTATTGTCCAACTCGGTGATAAATGAAAATTGATAATCTTTTATCAAATTAACCCCTAAGTTTCTTCCGGATGAAATCGAAAGAGTGTAAGTAGAGTAATCATCGAGCCGTTTTCCTATTTTAATGGATAAAACTCTTTTTGAATCTTCATTCAAAACAAGGTATGATGTGTCAATGCCATTATCTATCCGAATCTTATCTTTCTTTATTTTTTTTGTATCAATGTCAGTTGCAAAATGAAGATGAAATATCACTGAATCAGTCGGAAGTCCATATTTTATTTGCCCATTGATAATTGGAATTTCATTTATGAAGGCCGATTCTATTTGAGTATTAATGATTGATTCGGTCGAATTGGGACCATTTTCATCTTTGCTGCAGCTGAAAATAGTCAACAAAGCAAATAGAAAAACTATATTATGTTCTAAGGCAATTTTAGACACTTGATAAAAATTGTACTTTTGTGTTTCGCTTGCAAAAGCGTAATCATACTCGCTCCGCTTTCAAAAAGGAGGTATTATCGATCTGGAAAATAATTACAGAAAAGGGTAGAAAATACCCTTTTCTGTAATTGAGATCTATTTTCGGGCAGAATACAATTCCGCTATTTCCTCAGGCGTAAGAGCTGTGGCATACATTCTGAATTGATCCAAACCGCCTTTCCATGTAGAAGCCAGCCAATTGTCGCTGACATCACTTGCATTTCCTTGAGGGCCACATCCGATTCGAACAGAATTAATTTTATCATTTGCCAGTCCTAATGCACCATGACCAGGCCAAGTTTTCGTTCCTATAACTTTGTTATCCAGATAAAATGTTAAGCCCGAAGTGGTTTCATCATATACAAAAACGCAATGATGCCATTGATTATCCAGCAATCCTGGAATTGAATTTGGGCCTTCCCATGTCAGCCATCTATCTGCTGTTGAAGCTCCGCTGCTATTGACGCCAGATGCGATTACAAACTTAACGGCACATGCGGTATTATTGCCTTCAAACAATAAGAAAAAGTTACTGCTTGACCAATGATAAGAAGCGGGAGAGACAAAGCTGAATGGATATTCAGGTCCGTTCGTCAAAGCGTTGTTTTTTGTTTGGCCATCATGCTTTTCCCAAAACGAGATTGTAAAACTGTTGGCGTAAACTGCAAAATCGTTTGGTTTTGCGTAGGTAACAAATTTACCTACGCCACCTTCAATGGCCTTGCCTGAAACTCCATCGATAGGTGTGGTTGTGTTCATTGTTGCAAAGTTTGCGCGAATGCTGTCAACTGCATTCTTTAATACATCATCGCTAGTGCCATCAAAAGCAACATAAAATTTTAGTGGGCCTCCCGCCGGATTTGCATCTTGTGGATAATCTCCAAGAACGGGATGATCCATACTCTGACATGCTATAAAAAAAGATGATATCAGAAGCAGAACTATAAATTTAGATATTTTTTTCATATCGTTTTGTTTTTCGAAGTTACTATAAATTAAATCCAATCGGGATTCTGAGTCAATATTCCTTGAGCCTTATCGATGATCGATTGTGGAATAGGATAGTATCTACATTTCTCGGTATAACCATTTGCCCCTAACACTGTTGGTGCGTCACCCCAACGAACCAAGTCAAAGAACCTTTCATGTTCCATTCCGAATTCTGCTCTTCTTTCCCTTTTAATGGCTTCTCTCAATAAAGCTTTGTCAGTTGTGGTAATTTCGGGAAGTACATTTGCTGTGCCTCTTGCTCTTGATCTGATTATTTCGAGATTTGTCAATGCAATATTCGAATTGGCATCCGGGTCGTTCGTAGTCCGAAGTTCATTAGCTGCCTCCGCAGCCATTAAAAGTACATCAGCATAACGTAAAATACGAACATTCAACCAGTTGGCGTATCTTATTCCCGTAGCTGCCCTTCGAGCGGGATTCGAATAAACTTTTCGATTCCAATAAGGCTGAATTCCTCCCAAAGCAGGTACGGTAAGTCCATAACCGTCAGAACCTTCTGAATAAAGAATCGTCGTTGTTTTGCGTGGATCGCCCGGTTCATAGGAATCAACTAACGCTTGACTTGGCACGTTCCAGCCCCATCCTAAATCCCAATCGCCACTTCCACGTACTCCTTGCGAACCGCAATAATTATTCGTATAAACTACACTTCCGTTAGCGTTTACATAGTTTTGAACTTCCAGAATCGATTCGCTCGAATTCTCTCCTTCTTCAGTAAAAAATTTATCGTAGGAAGATAATAATTCGTATTGACCCGAATTTATTACAATATTGCACAACGTTAAGGCTCCTGCCCAATCTTTTCGGTAAAGTTTAGTCTTAGCCCATAAAGTATTCGCTGCACCACTCGTTGCTCTTCCGGTATAAGTATCATTCCATGACATCGGCAAATTGGCTGCGGCGAATTGCAAATCTTCGTCGATTAATGCATAAATATCATCTACAGGCGATTTTTGAATATTTGCGTCCCCGATATTATAAATTTTGAAATCAATCAGAGGAACTTCTCCATAAGTTCTCACAAGATCGAAATAAGAGTAAGCTCTGAAAAATCTGGCCTCTGCTTCATTGATCAAATCACCGGGAGCGGATAATTGTAATGAGTCTATTTCATGCAATATGTCATTGCAGTCGTAAATCAATTTATAATGGTCATTCCAATAACCCAAATTTAACCATCCATCCGATTTGTCGTATTTGAAATAGTCAGCCATTTGCTCGTATGCTGCTCCATCTGTAGGGGTACTGCCTTTAATGGCGTCGTCGCTGCGCATTACGTGCATGAAAACCATCGGAAGGCCGGTAACACCTTCCAGTCGAAAATCACCATACAGACCGAACACTTTTCCTTCAACACCTCCGACGTTTAAATCGCCTTCGGTCGCAGTACCAAGTGGCTTGCGATCTAAAAAATCTGAGCAACTTGCGAAAATTGCGATTGTTGCTAACAAGCTTAATATTATATATTTATTTTTTTTCATAACTATTCTAAAATTAATTTAGTTATAATGTGATGTTAATTCCGAAAGAAGTAATGGCCGGTACCGGATACCCTCCATTGTCAATTCCAAAAGAAATTGCTGATCCTCCGGCTTCGGGAGTAAACCCTGAGTTGTTTTTCCAAGTAAATAGGTTTTGCCCACTTAGGTAGAGCCTCAACGAGCTGATTCCCGTGTTTGAAAGAATTTTCTTGGGAATATTATAACCCAATTGGACGTTGCGAAGTCTGAAATAGCTCCCGTCTTCGATCATATACGTGGAAGGTAGATTGTTAATGGCATCATTTCCTACGCGTGGTTCCCAATTCGAAGATCCGGCTGTTGTCCATCTTTTCAATCGATCTTTTCGATAATTAAATACCGAATAAGTGGATCCGTTTCCCCATGCACGCCAAATTTCATTCCCATAAACACCTTGAAAATCGACAGATAGATCAAAATCTTTGTAATTCAATGTTGCGGAAAATCCATACGTGAAATCTGGCGTAGGATTTCCGATCATGGTACGGTCGTCAGAAGTGATTTTTCCGTCAGGTACGCCATCAGGACCCGAAATATCTTTGAACTTCAAATCGCCCGGGCCGTAATCACCTAAAGTATTTACCGGACTTGCTAATTTATCGGCATAGGATTGAACGATTCCATCAACTACATAACCGTAGAAATAAGCTATCGGAAGCCCTGCTTCTGTTAGTGAGTTCCCCGAATAATACTTATACCCATCTTTCCATACACTTAATACCTTGCTTTTCATCGTGGTCAAGTTTCCCGAGATTGAATAACTAAGATCTTCATTCACATTTTGATTCCAAGAAGATAGAAATTCGAATCCGGAACTTTTAACCGAACCGGCATTCATGTAAAAATCATTAGCTCCGTCATTGACCATAGTCAGCAAATCTTTTGTCCGTTTATCGTAATAATTTGCTTCGAAATGGAGTCTGTTATTCAATACATCTATTTCAAATCCGCCTTCGTATGCATCAACGGTTTCCCATTTCAAATTAGGATTGTTTTTGTAGGCAAGAACGTAAGCAGGTACCAAATTATTCCCGAACACGGCAGTTGATCCTTCTTTGTAGTTTGGATAATAGGGATAGTGCACTGCCGTATATTGATTACCCAACTGTCCGACAGAAGCTTTTATCTTTAAATTGTTGATAAAATCCTGATCTTTCATAAACCCTTCCTCAGAAACGTACCAAGCACCTCCCAGTGCCCAGAAATTTTGATAACGGTTGCTCGGAGAGATTTCTGAAGAACCGTCACGACGAAATGATGCATTCAGGTTGTATTTCCCCTTGTAATTATAGAGTGCTCTGAAAAGAGTTGACATCGTAGCACGTTCCCATTGACTCGAACTGTTGGTCTGTGATTCAGGGTCTCCGTAGGGATAAACATTCAGATACCACCATCTTTTATCATTGGGAATAGGATCTCCTCCGGCATATTGCGAAATACTTCCACTAATTTGGCTGTAATTTTCGTAATACGTCGTAAATCCTGCTAAAAGGGTCAACCCGTGATCTCCAAATTGATTTTTATAAGTTAATAAATAATCTTGTTGATATTTGGCATATTCATTTTTGTATTGTGAAACGGATGATTTGGAATTCCAATTGACAACTTGATTAGATTCTGCATTGTAAACTTTAAGCAGAGGCGTGTAATTTGTTCCATTATTGAATCCAAGATCAGCAAAGTAGCTCATCTTGAATGTGAAATTTTTGAGGAATGAGTATTCTAAGAAGGCATTTCCCAAAATGCGATTTTCCTCGGCAAGACTTGTTTTTTTTGTACCTTCAACAAACAAGAGTGGATTCCCGATTTGAGGACCTCCGATTTGATCCGGAAGCTTATTATATACACCCTCTGCAGAGTTAAAGGGTTCTACGATAGGTGTAGCATTGAGTGCAGAGATAAAATTATGGAGTTGAGGAAGATTAGCTTTGGATGCATTGATCCCGACACCAATTTTTAAATCTTTTGAGAGGTTGATCTCATCGTTTACCGAAGCAGTGAATTTATTATACAATTCGTGTTTGATCAAACCTTGTTCGGTCATGTAGCCTAATCCGAGATAAAGCTTATTCTTGTCGTTTCCGCTGCTTATACTGATGTTGTTGATATTGACTAATGCATTTTTTTGTTTGATTTCATCAATCCAATTAGTATTTCCCTGAAATAAATCATATTCGGTATAAGGCGCCGCGCCCTGATTTGCTCTTTGTTCGTCATACAAGGTAATGAAACCTGTTCTATCTGTCATTTCAGGTGTTGAAGTGATATTCTTTACCCCTATAGATGAACTAACATTTACATTAACTTTACCTTGTTGCCCTTTTTTAGTCGTAACAATTATAACGCCATTAGCACCTCTAACACCAAAAATAGCAAGAGATGAAGGGTCTTTTAAAACTTCCATCGATTCGATGTCTGACGGGTTCACAAAGTTAATGTTATCATTAAAAATACCATCAACAATGTATAACGGTTTAGTTTGATTCAAACTTACCGTTCCTCGAATTCTTATATCCGGTTCAGATCCGGGTTGTCCACTGTTTACAACGCTCAATCCACTTACTTTTCCCTGCAAGGATGCAATGGGATTGATATTGGGTTTTCCTGCCAATTCTTTCGAGGACACTTTTACGATAGAACCCGTTAAATCTCTTCTGGATGCTGTTCCATACCCGATCACAACAACCTCTTCTAATGCCTGTACGTCTTCCGACAGGCTAACGTCGATGGTTGTGCGTCCATTCACCGGTTCTTCAACGGTTGTCATGCCGATATAGCTGAAAACCAATGTGGCATTGCTGGGAACATTGCTTAGATTGTATTTTCCATTAATATCGGTGACGGTACCGTTGGTCGTACCTTTCACTAAGATGCTGACGCCTATTGCAGGATCGCCAGTCGATTTTTCTGTTACTGTTCCTGTTACGTTCAATTGCTGTTGGCTAAACGCAAACAGAGGAACCAGAAGCAAAGTCAAAATAAAATTCAATTTTAATTTCATGGGTCAATTCTTTTTAAAATTTTAAACGGTGTAAAGGAATGTGAAGTTTGATACCCGTGCAAATATTGACCCGCTTTAAAAATACGTTATGTTTTATAACATGTTTTGAATGGGTACTTCAATCCTACGTTTATAGATATTAATCTTTTGATGAATAGCATACTGAATAAGTGTGCGGATTAATCTAAAAAGGGCAATTTATTTGAAATTAATCATAAATTCGATCAAATTTTCCTCGCTTTCGAGTGCTAATTTTTTGCGCAACCTGTACCTTGCTGCCTCCACGCCTCGTGGAGTGAGATGGAGCATTTGTGCTATTTCTTTCGACGAATAGTTTAGACGGAGAAGGGCACTCAGCCTCAAATCGGCAGGTGTGAGAGCCGGGTATTTTTCTTTCAGCTTTCTGAAAAAGTTTTCGTGAATTAGGTCGAAGTTATGTTGAAACTGCTCCCATTGATCTTCGTCGGTGAGGTTGTGATCGATCAGCCTAATCAAATCTGTGCCTTGTGCTCGTTGTATTTTTCCCTCCCGCACAAACTCTTGTATCATTTCCTTCAGATTTTTTAGCAATTCCTCGTGATTGATGATGAGCATCGAAGCATTGGCCAATTCTTTACTTTTGTGCATCAGATCTGCTTCGAGTTGTTCATTTTTAAGTTGAGTAATCAGTTTTTCCTGATGCTCGAGTTGGGCCAGACGTTCTTTTTCCTGTTGTTGGAAAAGCTTGTTTTTTTTGTCGATTTCTTTGTTTAGATAACTTTGCGTAACAAATGACAGGAATGCAATCAATAGTAAAATATATCCTACGATAATCCAGCTCGAACGATACCAGGGAGTTTTTATCTGGAAGGAGAATGTCAAGTTCGACAGTTCGTTTTGTAATCCATCTACGGCTCGAGCTTTTAGCACATAGTCGCCTGCGGGAAGATTTGTGTAGTTTACGGTCAACGTGTTGTTGTCAATTTGCATCCATCCGGAGTCATATCCGTCGAGAAAGCATTCCACATAAATTTTTTCTTTCGAAAAGTTGGGGTATTGAAACTGAAATGTCAGATTGTTCTCGGAATAGGGGATAAAATTTTTCTTGTTCACAGGAATGAATTTCATTTCCATCTTTTTTCGATTAGAGATGGAGACACCTGCCAGCAAAAGTTTTTTCCAAGGCTGCCGTGTTTCTTTTTTGGCGAGATATTTCCCGATTCCGCCATTCAGAAAAAAATACGATAAGCCGTTTTCATCCACATACACATTGCCTCTTCCTTTGTTCGGCGGGTTGTTTAATATGCTGAAAGGAATTTTTTCACGAACAATATAGGTTCCCCGCTCATAGTTGACGAGTGTATATTCGTTTTCTCTGACAAGCCAAAACGAGGTATCGCTCACCGAAATCATTTTATAGGTATCGGCCATGTCCGAAAGGTCTTCATTTAGCTGTTCGAAAGGGATGATTTGTCGTTTGATATCGTCGTAGGTGTAGAATTTGTGGAAATCCGAAAAAACGATCCGTCCTCTCAGTTTCATGATTTTTAAAGGGGTCCGAAAACGTTGTGCTGAGTCGAGGGTTGTGTAATATTCCTGTTCTACAATATTGCGAATATCGCGATCGACACGAAGTCGGTAGAATCCTTTGTACATGTGTCCTGCCCAAATGTTTCCCTCGTGGTCAACTTCTATGTTATTGATGAGATCGGCAAATCCGGTGATACGATGACTGAATTGCCATTGTCCGTTATCGTTGTCGTAAACTTGCAATGGCGAATAAGTGGATTGCAATAGTATATCCTTGCCGTTCAGACGGATGTTTTCCATGTCCATACCACCCGAAAACGATTCGCTGATCGGAATGTTGCGATCGTTCTCCAATAGGGAAGTGCCACGATTGTGTCCTACGAATATTTGGTTGTCAAATTTCCGGATAAACCACGACTGTACTTCAAATCCCGGAATACGTCGAATTTGATTTTCGCTGTATTTATACACTCCCTGATTGGTTGCAAGGTATAAATTTCCACGATCAATAAGCATATCTTCCACCAAACCGATTTGAATGGATGTGGGTTCATAAAACCAGAAAGGCGAATTGGGCTGGATATAAGAGATACCGTTGTCGAGAGCAGCCCATACATTGCCTTCCCTATCGCCAAAAAGTCCCAGTACTGTATTATTGTATAGCCCGTTGCTTTTGTTCAAATGCCACAACAGAGAACCGTCCAAATGAAAGGCATAGAGTCCGTCTTCGAGTGTTCCGATCACGAATGTTGAATCGGTGAGGGATAATACACGATTGATCGTTGCGTTTTTCAGTAAATAATCCACTCTTTCGTTCCACGTGGTCAACCGGCTTGATCCGGAATCATAAGACAGAATTCCTCTTTTTGTGAGGAAAAGCAGCATGCCGGAGGTTGTCGGAACTACTCCTGCTATCATGTCGTTTCTCAAATCGTTGCGAGCGAGTAATGGACTGAATCCCTTTCCATCGTATTGCGAAAAAGAGTCTCCGATGAATTGACTGTATAGGCTGTTTCCTGCACGAAAGAAAAATAGGGGGCCAGGATCGGGATTGTATGCCGTTAGGGTGCGTTTTGTTTCGTCGAAAACGAAATAGGAGGAAAACGACTGAAAAAATATCTCGTCGCCGAGTTTGTGAATCGTCCAAATTTCGTCGTTGTGAAAGGTGTAACTTTTGAGAAGTGCTTTCAGAGAATGATATTCGAGCTGATTTGCAGTATTTTTTTCGAAGTATCCGAATTCTTCGAATGAACCTACATAAATTCTTTCCTTTTCGGCATACTGATCGACATACACCGATTTAGCACCCCGGTTAAAAGGCAGAAGATGCAGTTTCCAGTTGACACCGTCGAAGGAGAGCAGCCCGTCGTTGTTGGCGATATAAATCACGCCGTCTTTGCCTTGTGCCACCGACCAGTTCTGACTGCCCGCATTATATGTGTTGCTTCCGTAGTTGTAGGAGGGAGGGACAAATGGTATGCTTTGTGCACGTAGAACGGCACAATCCAAAGTAAACATGATTATTCCCGTAACAAGAAAGACTCTGAGTCGAGAAAAAAAAAGCATACTTTCGGAATAAAAGGTGATGTTTATTTTGAAAGCAAACGCTCAATTTCTTGTTCTGACAATATCTTCAAATTCGTGAAAAGATATCTTTCATCAAGAAAGTTACCATATTGGTTGCATTCGCTGATAGCCGCATTAAGAATTGATTTTACGTCAATTTCGAACGGAAAAAGGATGAGCAGGGTAAAATAATTGTCGTGTATTTCGAATTTTTCGATTTCGATATCCGACATTTCAAGCTGAAATCGAAATTCTCTTTCCACAATTTCTTTCTGCAAGTCCGTAAACGGCATACGGTCTGCGGTTGCAAAAAGCGCGAAAAATCGGAGCTTCTTGTCATGACCTCCCAGTCCCGACGAAATGTATATTTGATGATGCCCTGACAGATCCGAGCTAAGTACAATTCTGCTGCTGACCAATGCCATTGCCGACCAGTTTTTCAGTTCCGGCTCTAACGGACTGCTGTGATAGGTTTCGATGGATCGGTAAGCTCCTATGTCGGGAACAGATGCCAATTTGCAGAGACTGAGTTTTTTTCGTTCGATCGATACGTCGGGCGAAAACAGTAGCGAAATTTCGTGATCTCGCTCAAAAGGCTCATTTTCGAGATGTATTTTTTCGAAGTATCTAAAATATTCGATTTGCTCTTCAATCGGGATAAGTTCTTCCAGAATATGAAATGAATCTACACCTTCCTCCGAAAGAGTTTTTCTGAGATTTGCCAATATGTCATCCTGTTTACTCATCACATACAAAGATAATCTTTTTCTGTTTACGATGATTAAACTGCGCCCATAATGTGCTTTTTTCCATAATTTTCATCAAATCTGTCGATAATTAAAAGGAAATTCATAATTTCGCATATTAAACAAAGAGATTGTAATCTCTGTTCATCCCTATCTATATGCAGGTTAAAATCGTAAATCGATCCAAACATCCTTATCCTGAATATGCCACTTCGTGTTCGGCAGGAATGGATTTGCGGGCCAATCTTGATACCCCGGTAACGTTGAAACCTCTGCAACGAATTTTAATTCCAACCGGACTTTTCATTCAATTACCCGAGAAGTACGAAGCTCAAATCAGACCTCGAAGCGGCCTCGCCATCAAACACGGCATAAGTGTTTTAAACTCTCCCGGTACGATTGATGCCGATTATCGTGGCGAAATTTGTGTCATTCTGATCAACCTTTCCGATCAGGATTTCGTCGTGAATGATGGCGAGCGAATCTGTCAGATGGTTATTGCTCAGCATGCTCGCGTCGAATGGCTTCCGGTTGATCAGTTGGAGGAGACCGAGCGTGGCTCGGGGGGATTCGGACATACGGGAAAAAGTTGAAATTTCTACGATTACTATTATCATCATATTCCACAATCAATGAATAAATATCACGCACAGTATCATATCTCTCGTTATTTTCTTCATATTTTTATTTTCATGCTTCCGTGCTTGGTCGTTACCCAGTCTATCGTTGCACAGACCGACAAATCGGCGATATCGAGTGGAAATACGTTTCTCGACGAAAAAGCCCAACGCAAATTCGATTATTATTTTTTTGAAGGCCTCAATGCAAAAACGCAGGAAAAGTATGCCGAAGCATTCGATTTTTTCCGGCACTGCTATGCAATCGATTCTACTAACGCCAATGTGCTTGTAGAGCTCGGAACTTTCTATAATGTGCTCGACGAAAAGTCTCGTGCCCTTGACTTGTATAAAAAAGCCGTCAGCTACGACCCCGAAAATTTTTATTATAATATGCTGCTTGCCGCCCTAAGCAAGGAAATGGGGCAAAAGCAGCAAGTGATCGATGTACTCGAATTTTTATTGCAGAAGTATCCCGAAAAAATAGACCTGAACATGCAGCTTGCTCAGGCTTATGCCGACAATGGCGAACTGAAGAAAGCTATCAGTGCACTGAACAATCTCGAAAAAGCGGTCGGTATAACGGATAATATCACTTTATACAAGTTTCAGCTGTATTCTATGCTAAATCAAAAAGAAAAAGCATTTAAGGAAATCGAACAGATTATCAATGAAAATCCGGGCGATCCTCGTTATCTGATTTTGATGGGCGATCTTTATATGCAGGATGATCAACCCAACAAGGCCATTGAATATTACAATAAAGCAAAGTCGATCAATCCCAATTTTCCATCGTTAATACTTTCGATGGCAAACTATTACGACAAAATCGGCGACAAGCAGGCATCCGAAAAAGCACTGCTTTCGGCCATTACCAATCCCGATATGGATGTGGACAACAAGTTGGAGTTGCTCTCTCGTTATATTGCCGTTATACAGCAAAACAAAGGGGATATAAAGTCGGTGAATCCTCTCTTCGAAATACTTTTCGAGCAGCACCCTCATAATGCAAAACTGAATATGATTTACGGAACCGTACTCATGGCTCAGGACAATAAATCGGAAGCCATGAAGCAGTTCGAAATATACACGGCTGCCAATCCCGACGATCCTGCCGGATACGAACAAATGATTCGTGCGGCATTGCCCGATAGTCTCGACAAGGTGGTACAAATCACCGAACAAGCACTTCAGTTTATTCCGGATGCATGGCAGTTTTATTTTTATTTGGGAGGTGCCAAGTACCAGCAAGGGAAATACGAAGAGGCGTTGAAAGTGTTTCAAGATGGTTTGAAAAATGCCAAAATCGAAAATCCGCTTGTGGAAGCCGATTTTTACGGACAAATTGGAGATCTGTATCATTTCTTGGGAAATAATCAAGCTGCTTTCGAAAGTTACGAGAAATCGCTAAAGCTCAATCCGCAAAATCTCCCCGTTTTAAACAATTACAGTTATTATTTGTCATTGGAAAAAAGAGATCTGGACAAAGCTGAGCAAATGAGCAGCATCACCGTGAAGGTCGAGCCTACAAACCCTACCTATCTCGATACTTATGCGTGGATTCTGTATGAACAGGGTGCTTACACTATGGCTAAAATTTATATCGAAAATGCAGTAAAATATTCCGAAAATGAACCTTCGGCCGAAATTCTAGAGCATTACGGTGATATTCTGTTCAAGACCGGAGAACCCGAAAAGGCTTTGGAACAATGGAAAAAAGCAAAGGAATTGGGGAGCGATTCTAAAACCCTCGACGAAAAAATAAGAACAGGAAAATTAGTCGAGCCTAATACAAATATCAAAAACAAATGAGAAAATCTTTTCTGACGGCAACGGTCTTTTTTTTGTTGGTGATGATCGGATTTTCATCTTGCAAACCCAAGAAGCACATTATCTCAGCCACATCGCCTCTCGAAGAAAAAACCGCTTCTTCGCTTTATGCAGATGTCCTTTCTAGGGAGCTGCAGTTTTCGTCCCTTTCGTCCAAGCTGAACCTATCCTTAACTTCCGGCTCACGATCCGTATCATCGAAAGCAAACTTGAAGATTGTGAAAGGCCGACAGTTGCAATTATCCATACAGCCTCTTTTCGGGATCGAGATGGTGCGTATCTATGTCGATACCGACACTGTTGTGGTTTTGGACAGAATGAACAAACGTTTCGTAAAAGAATCTCTTGTTGACCTGAAGGATAATTATCCTTTCGGATTCGATTATAATACCCTTGAATCGCTCCTGACCAACCGATTGTTTACGACGAATGTAAAACAGGTTTCCTTCGAAAACTTTTCCCGATTCAACATTTCCTACTCCGAAGACTTTTGCAAACTACAAGCGAATGATGCCTTTTCCGGATTAAGTCAACAATTCATGCTCAATGCAAACGATAATATCACGGTTGCTTTGCTTACAAACGAACCCTACCGGTTTTCGATAAAGTGGAGTTATGACGAGTTCACATGGGTCAAAGACAAGGCTTTTCCGTATCTGATGCAGATCGAAGCTGCTTATGCCGACAAAAAAATAAATTCGGTATTGTCTTTTTCGGATGTTGTGCTCGATCAGCCTCTCGTCCTTTCGAAGGATGTTCCCAAAGGATATTCTGCAGTTGCGTTGTCAGATATTCTCAAAATGATCACAACAGCCAATCTTTTATGAAACGAATCATATTCATATTGTGTTTCGGATTGTGCGTGCTTCGACTCATGTCGCAAACAAATCAGATTGATGTCCTTCAAAAACAGCGCGAAATTCTGCAACAGGAGATTCAGAATACAAACAAATTGTTTCTTGATGTAAAAAAACAAACCACTACGCTCTTGCAGCGCATCCAGCTCATCAACAAGCAAATCAGTGCCCGCAAAGAATTGATAGACGTGCAGAAAGACGCCATTTCTACACTTGACGGCGAAATACAACGGATCGAAAAAGAAGTAGCCCGACTTGAGGTTGATTTAAAAAAGAATCAAGACAGTTATGCCAAGGCGGTGAAAAGCATGCTCAAAACCAACCGGACAAACAACTCTCTTTTTTTTGTGCTTTCCGGAAAATCAATCGGAGAGTCGCTCCGTAGAATGCAATATCTCCGTAATTATTCGAGATGGCGTAAAGAACAGGCCGAAGAAATAAAAGCGAAAAACGAAGCTTTGAAAATTAAAAAGAATGAATTGGCACTGGCGAAAGCCGAAAAACAAAAGACATTGATTGATTTGCAAAATGAGCAAAAAAAATTGACGGACGAGGAAAAAGCCCGCGAGAGCGAGATGGCTCAAGCTAAAGGAAAACAGCAGGAACTACAAAAAACACTGCAGCAGAAACGACAGCAGGCTGCTAAGTTGAATGCCCGTATCGAACAGTTGATAGCGGAAGAAGTGGCACGTCAGGAACGAGAGGCCGAAGCTCGACGTCGTGCCGAAGAAGCCGAACGTCAGCGTCTGGCAGAACTAAACCGACAACAGGAAGCTCAAAAACAAAAATCCGTTTCGCCTGCCTCGAAAAGCAAAAGTAAATCAACTTCCAAAACGCAGGAACCTGCTCGCGAAGAAAAAGCCAAAACTCCCGCTGAGCCGACGAAAGACGTGTATGTTGCTTCGGCGGAAACCTTTAATTTATCGAAAAACTTTTCGCAAAACAAAGGTCGCCTGCCGATGCCCGTTACCGGAACGGCTTCAATCGTCTCCAACTTCGGAATCAACAAAAACAGCGAGTGGAATGTCAGCATCAACAGCAACGGAATCGATATTCAGGCTCAACCGGGTGCTAAAATCCGTTCAGTGTTCGATGGCGAAGTTTCGAAAGTCTTCTCTTTCCCGGGTTCAAACAACTGCGTCATTGTCCGGCATGGCGACTATTATACTTTCTATGCCAATATTCAACGACTCGACGTGAGACAGGGAGATAACGTGAAGGCAGGACAGTCGCTGGGCGATATTTTCACCGATCCGGATACGGGAATTGCCAACATGCACTTTCAGCTTTGGCACAAAACCACCAAGCTCGATCCCGCGCCCTGGATACGCAGATAAAAAAGCAACTTGTAAGATTCAACTTGTAACACCAAAATATTCCGTACGATCATGAACATAAAAACTCGGCTCATACTGATGAATTTTCTCCAATTCGCTGTTTGGGGAGCTTATCTGACATCCATGTCCCGATATCTCGGTCCTGCGGGACTGGGTGCCAACATCGGCCTGTTTTATTCCGTGCAGGGAATCGTATCGATTTTCATGCCCGCCTTGCTGGGTATTATAGCCGACCGTTGGGTTCAGGCTCAAAAATTATTGGGAATCTCTCACGGGTTGGCAGCAGTGTTTATGCTTGCAGCGGGCATCTACGGGCTCAATGCAGGAACTTCGGTCTCATTTTCCGTTTTATTCGGTTTATATACGCTGAGTGTGGCATTCTACATGCCTACGATTGCTTTATCGAATTCCGTGGCCTACAATGTGCTGACGCAGTACGGACTCGATACCGTCAAGTCATTCCCACCGATTCGCGTATTCGGTACTATCGGCTTCATTTGCTCGATGTGGGCTACCGATTTGTTGGGATTTCAAACTTCCGCCATGCAGTTTGTCGTGAGTGCATGTATAGGCGTTGTGCTGGCAATTTATGCTTTCACATTGCCCGAATGCAAAACCGGCACGGTTTCCGAAAAGAAATCACTGGGTGAAGCATTGGGATTGAACGCTTTCAGGTTATTCCGCAAAAAACAGATGGCTATATTTTTCATATTCTCGATGCTGTTGGGGGTTTCACTGCAAATCACGAACGGCTTCGCCAATCCTTTTATAGCTTCTTTCGAAGCTGCCCCTCAATTTGTAAACACATTTGGCGTCCGGCATTCCAATATGCTCATTTCGCTTTCACAAATTTCCGAAACGCTTTGCATTCTGCTCATCCCGTTTTTCCTCAAAAGATATGGGATCAAAACGGTAATGCTCATGTCGATGTGTGCCTGGGTGCTGCGTTTCGGACTGTTCGGCGTAGGCGATCCCGGTAGTGGTGTATGGCTATTGATTCTTTCGATGATCGTTTACGGAATTGCATTCGATTTTTTCAACATTTCGGGCTCGCTTTTCGTGGACAAGGAGACCGATCCCTCCATCCGGTCGAGCGCGCAGGGACTTTTCATGCTGATGACCAATGGCATTGGCGCAACGGTAGGAACTTTGGGTGCACAATGGGTAGTGAATCAATATTGTCAGTGGCAGGATGTGACGGTGGGAAGTCAAAGCAAATCGTTGCTTGTAGGTGATTGGGCAAGCGTTTGGTTTATTTTTGCGGGATATGCGCTGGTAGTTGCATTGTTGTTTGCCGTGCTCTTCAAATATAAGCATTCGGTTGAAGAGAAAGTTGTCCGTAAATGAATTCTATTCGAATGATTTGAATCGTTCGATTTCGTAGCAAAGTTGGCAATTTTTTCAAAAAAAAATGTGGAACCTGAAAGCCTCTTCTGTTCAGAGAAATTTTTTAGCTGTTGTTTGTTTTGTGTGTTTTAGACTCGGATCGAACCAGCACTTTTACCGCTTCTTTATGATCGACAACCAAGGATAGTAAAATGGAAATAAGCAATGTTCCGATAATAACTGCCAACGATACCCATGAATAGCTTGCAAAGAAAATTTCAACGGCAGGAACGGCACTCAGCAGCATTTTAGCACCAATAAAGAAAAGAATAAAACTTACGCCGACTTTCAGATAGCGAAACATCCCCATGATCCCTTTCAGTGCAAAAAACAATGAAACTAGTCCCATTACGGCAAAAACATTGGACGAAATAGCGAGGAAGTTTTCTTCACTGGGCGAGAGAATGTTGGTAGCTCCCTCTTTTATCACTCCGATAATTGCCGGGATAGAATCCACTGCAAATAAAATATCGGTTGAACCTATGACAAGAAGCCCCAAAAACAGGGTGGTGATATGTGTTTTTCCGTTTATTTTCGTGAAGAAATGCGAAGAATGAACATCTGGGTCGACGGCGAATATTTTTGAAGCTCCTTTGTAAAGGATATTGGATGTTGGATCGATATTGTCCTCATCTTTGGATGTTGACATTTTATGAGCAGTCCATAAGAGAATAATGCCGAAAACATAAATAACCCAATGAAAACGACGAACAAGTTCCATGCCTACCAATATAAACAAAATTCGCAATACCACCGATATCATGATTCCCAATTTCAGTAGTTTGGGTTGGTTCTTTTCATGAATTCCCATCATGGAGAAAATCATGATGAAAACGAAAAGATTATCAACCGATAGAGAGTATTCCGTCAAATAACCCGAAATGAACTTCACCATCATCAGATGCCCGGTTTTAACCGGACTATCTGGATTTTGAGGGAAGAAAAAATAGAGAGCGATTCCGAAAAGCAAGGCTACCGAAATCCACACGGCAGTCCATCCTAAAGATTCTTTTATACTGATAGCTTCTTTTCGATGACCGGTCACGTACAGGTCAATGGAATAAACAATACAAAAGATGGCAATAAATGCGATCCAAAAAATAGTCATTGAACTCATACACAAAAGAAAAAAATAAATATCCTTTTTATGATTTGTTTTATATTTGGCTCGGGAATATTAGAAATCAAACCAAAAAAATCCGCCGAAAGTAGGATTATTTTTGTTTCGTTGTTCTCCATTCAGTTTAAATATCATTAAAAAAGAAGGACAATTTTTTTTGTCCTTCTTTTCGATCGCTTTTTGTTCATCGATTTTTTGCTCAATACTTGAATACTTTTCCGCCGGCAATCACCTGAGCGGTCTTTTCGTCGAAGGTAGCTCGTTGTCCGGTGCGCAAAGCTGCTGTTACCATAATATCGGCTATGGAATGGCTATAACCTGCCTCCACAGGGGCATTGGTTTTAACATTGTTGTTGCGTACGCAGTCCATCCAGTTTTGGATATGGGCATTGGTAAGAGGATCGGCGCCTGTATTGGAGCCGGTTTTCACTTTTATTTGGGGTAGTTCGAATGTATCGAGTAGGAAAGGCTTCATGCCCATTTCGCCGGCATATTTTTCTGTCAAGCCCCCGTCACTATTGATGATGTTGGTGTCCAAATCCAGTTTCCCGCCATTGGAAAAGTACCATTCTTTGGTGCCGCCGGAAGAGTTAGTTTGGCGCGAGGAGTAAATTACTTGAAATCCGTTGTCGGGTTCTTTTTCCTGGCTGTCGCCATAATCCAGCACGGCGGTCATCGTATCGAAGTTGGTTCTGCCTTCGTTCCACATATAAATACCACCGTTAGCCACAGCCGAGCGTGGATATTTCAGTCCCGAAAACCAGTGTACCGTATCGATCTGGTGAGCTATCCATTGCCCGGGAATGCCGGAAGAGTAAGGCCGGAAGAGTCGGTATTCCAGATATTTTCGTGGATCCCATGGCTCAAAGGGACGATTCATCAGAAACCGTTTCCAATCGGTATCCTGTTCGCGTATTTCTTTGGTTAGCTGGGGCAAACGCCAACGACCAGGTTGATTGACGTTCCACGTCATTTCCACGGCGATAATTTTGCCGAATTTTCCCGATTGAATGTAATCGTGCGCAGCCTGATAATTGATGCCGCTTCTACGTTGCGAACCGACTTGGACGACTTTATTCGTTTCCTTGGCGGCTTTCAGTGCAAAATTGGCATCGTCCATGGTTTCGGCAAACGGTCTTTCGACGTACACATCACATCCAACTCATCAACAAACAAATTAGCGCCCGCAAAGAATTGATAGACGTTCAAAAAAAATCCATCACAACTCTCGACAATGAAATAAGTCGGCTCGAAAAAGAAATTGCACAACTCGAAGTCGATTTGAAAAAAAACAGGACAGTTACGCCAAAGCTGTTCGAGGAATGCTCAAAAATAATCGTACAGGTAATTCCTTGTTTTTTGTATTATTCGGCAAATCAATCGGCGAATCGCTTCGAAGAATGCAATATCTTCGAAATTACTCACATTGGAGCAAAGAACAAGCTGAAGAGATTAAAGCAAAAAACGAAGCCCTTAAATTGAAAAAGAATCAACTTGCACAAGCCAGAGCAGAAAAGCAACTTGTAAGATTCAACTTGTAACACCAAAATATTCCGTACGATCATGAACATAAAAACTCGGCTCATACTGATGAATTTTCTCCAATTCGCTGTTTGGGGAGCTTATCTGACATCCATGTCCCGATATCTCGGTCCTGCGGGACTGGGTGCCAACATCGGCCTGTTTTATTCCGTGCAGGGAATCGTATCGATTTTCATGCCCGCCTTGCTGGGTATTATAGCCGACCGTTGGGTTCAGGCTCAAAAATTATTGGGAATCTCTCACGGGTTGGCAGCAGTGTTTATGCTTGCAGCGGGCATCTACGGGCTCAATGCAGGAACTTCGGTCTCATTTTCCGTTTTATTCGGTTTATATACGCTGAGTGTGGCATTCTACATGCCTACGATTGCTTTATCGAATTCCGTGGCCTACAATGTGCTGACGCAGTACGGACTCGATACCGTCAAGTCATTCCCACCGATTCGCGTATTCGGTACTATCGGCTTCATTTGCTCGATGTGGGCTACCGATTTGTTGGGATTTCAAACTTCCGCCATGCAGTTTGTCGTGAGTGCATGTATAGGCGTTGTGCTGGCAATTTATGCTTTCACATTGCCCGAATGCAAAACCGGCACGGTTTCCGAAAAGAAATCACTGGGTGAAGCATTGGGATTGAACGCTTTCAGGTTATTCCGCAAAAAACAGATGGCTATATTTTTCATATTCTCGATGCTGTTGGGGGTTTCACTGCAAATCACGAACGGCTTCGCCAATCCTTTTATAGCTTCTTTCGAAGCTGCCCCTCAATTTGTAAACACATTTGGCGTCCGGCATTCCAATATGCTCATTTCGCTTTCACAAATTTCCGAAACGCTTTGCATTCTGCTCATCCCGTTTTTCCTCAAAAGATATGGGATCAAAACGGTAATGCTCATGTCGATGTGTGCCTGGGTGCTGCGTTTCGGACTGTTCGGCGTAGGCGATCCCGGTAGTGGTGTATGGCTATTGATTCTTTCGATGATCGTTTACGGAATTGCATTCGATTTTTTCAACATTTCGGGATCGCTTTTCGTGGACAAGGAGACCGATCCTTCCATCCGGTCGAGTGCACAAGGACTCTTCATGCTGATGACCAATGGCATTGGCGCAACGGTAGGCACTTTGGGTGCTCAATGGGTAGTGAATCAATATTGTCAGTGGCAGGATGTGACGGTGGGAAGTCAAAGCAAATCGTTGCTTGTAGGTGATTGGGCAAGCGTTTGGTTTATTTTTGCGGGATATGCCCTCGTCGTAACCGTTTTGTTCGCATTTCTTTTCAAATACAAACATTCACCCGAAAAAGTGTAGGAAGCAGATATTCTCAAGCAGTCTTGTGATATTTCATCTTTGTGGCTGATAGTGCAGCGAATTTCCCTGCCGAAAGAAACCGATTTCGTGCCCGATTATTCGCAATTGGTTCTTGAGAAACCGCAATTCCTCTTCGTCGCTTTGTGATGAAAGCGGTTTGTTTTCGTACAGGAAATAGTCGTCGCGGAAGCGTTTCGGTGTAATGTTGGGCATCAATACATTAGCGCCAATCGCAATCGCCTTCATACGGGCATTTTTTTCGATAGATTGCAGCGCAGTGGTGGCTGCAATGTTGATATCGGGCATCAGCACTCGGAGTACAGCGATCATTTTCAAACTCAATGAGAGCCGATTGGACAAGGGCAAAAGCAAATTTCTGTAAGCATACAGGGGCGTTTCGTGATGCTCCACATAAGGGCCCATGCCACACATGTCAATATCCGTCCGTTTCATGAAAAGCAAATCGTCCGCCAAATCTTCAACCGATTGAAAGGGAAGCCCGATCATGACGCCCGTTCCCAACTGATACCCGATTTTTTTCAACGATTCCAATGCCTCCAGCCGTGTAGCATGGCGGTGATCCTCATCGTCGGGATGCAACTTGCGATACAGTTGTTCCGATGATGTTTCGATACGGAGCAGATAGCGCGTAGCACCGAGATCAAACCAACGCCGATAGACCTCTTCGGTTTGTTCACCACACGAAAGCGTTATGCCCAAACGGCCCTGAGTCATTTCGCTCGTTTTCGTCAAGATTCGGTCTATTTTTTCGATAAACGAGCGGCTTTGGAGTTCCCCCGACTGAATGGCAATTGATCCGAATCCTTTTTCGAAAGCAAAGCGGATGGCGTCCATCGTTTCATCTTCTGAAAGTGAGTAGCGGTGAACCCGATGGTTTGATCGGCGAATGCCGCAATAGTAACAATCTTTTCGGCAAATATTCGACCATTCGATCAATCCCCGCAGATACACCCTATTGCCTACGTTGTCCAATTTGATACGCGATGCAGCGTCAAACAGTTGTTGTTTTTCTTCTCCTTCGGATGACAGCAGTTCGACAATGTCGCTTTTCGAAAATTCGGTTTGTTGCAAGATGGATTGAACCGACATCGCTTTTTCGTTTTTTATTATACCTTAATTCCGCAACCAAAAAATTGAGGGAGGTCGTTGGGATTGATTTCATCTTGTTTCTTCATTTTTCCATTCAATCCGATATAAACGCCTTGGCTTTTGAGCAAAGTAAGTAAAAAAATTATAGAAAAATTGAGCGATATTACGCTATTTTTCATGTCAAGACATACCTCCCCCTGTCAGGTTTCCCAAGAGAGTTTTAATATACTGTTAATCGGGTAAATTGCAATTGATCGTATGGGCGGTCGGTGTAAAGCCGGAGCTTCCATTGTCGACTCTGTCTGATCCATTTGCCGGCAACACAGATGAATTTGAAAATAAACCGTTTTATTCTTGAGGTTGAAGGAATATCTTTGAATACAGCCGATACCTTTTTGATAAAGTAGTTGTAGAAGTTTTTCATCATGGCCGTCATAATCAAAAATACAGTATTGCTCTTCATCTCTGATGTCGGAAGACGTCCCCATCCAAAGTCGTTGTTTTGGATATCGAATAACTTCTCACTTGCACCACGCATATTGTAATATTCGATAATCTCTTTTTCACTTGACACATGATCATTGGTCAATATAGGGCGATAGATAAAGCTATCTCCTGTGAACAGGTCTAACCGGGCATCATCTGACTGTTCCCGCATGACCACCAATCGATAATTTCGATCCTCAAAAAACCGGCGGAATGGAATTGAGGCTACTTCGTATGATTTATAATTGATTTCAACTTTTTTCCAATCGCTTATTTGGCATATCTGCTCAAACATACTTTCAGATTTGTTTGCCTGGATATAGCATAGCCTGCTGTGCCCGGGAACCGTATCCATAATATCTTCTGCAACTTCACCGCCACAAAAGAACACCTCAAACCGGGTTCTGAAGAGCTCTCCGTATTGATAACCGGTCATGTTTCCGGCACCAAGATGATTGTCAATAAGATCCGATAGACCGGATTTGTTAAATTCTTCATGAATAAAAGAAATTCCGGCAAATGGTATGATTGTCTGAGAAACTTTTTGTAATTTCATCTTTCAGTAAGTTTTTTTGGTATCATAAAAATAGGTGAAATCTTACACATGGCAAAGCGTTTGATAAAATATTTCTTATCAGCCGAAAATCCCGCATTTTATAACCATGTTTATTCGTTATTGTTTGCTGATAAGCTTTCCCAATGTCTGAGAAAATTAAATATGGTTATAAATAGAACCATACAAATATGTAAAAATAGATAAGGGTCAAAACTTTATCGATATATATCAGTCGATTATAAAGGCCTATTTAATATATGGTTACGACGGGGCGGGATTTACAGTTATCAGCGTTTTGCTTACTTAAAGGCGAAACCGGTTTGCGGATTTAAGGGAACTTTCTTTAATTTGGTGGCGAATGTGTATATTTGTCACTGCATTCGAATGGTAAACTTGTTGCATAATTTTTTGTTTTTAATTTTCAAAATTAATCAAGTTTTCATTTGGATGCTCTTTTTCTCATTGTTTCGTTTCGCTACGCTTCACTTCACAATGAGAAAAAACATCAACAACGTGGTGAAACTTTACAATTATCATTGAAAGTCGCGTACAAATCGATATATAGTCTTTTGAAATATTTTATCAATATGAACACCCGTCAAAAAAGCAGATTGCTTTTCCAATTCATCGTTATTCTTGTGTTGATCACAAGTTGTGATAAGGCAGAACATCAATCACTCTCTTTCTACGATGACTATCGTGAAGTGCCCATTCACGGAACCGTGATGATCGGTCCGAAAACAGGTAGCGGAAACTACACGCTTGAAGTTCAAAATCCGGTTCTCTTATCCGCCGAAGTAGAGAATGGATGGTCAAGCCCATCAGGGATGATTGCTATTCGCGGCCTGCTTACCGGTAAGACAGTGCTTACCGTTACCGACAATGCAACTCATGAATCTCAAAAAATCAGAATTAAAATAACCGACAATTATGAAACGCTAAGGATCTCTGAATCTATTCTCGAAGACAAAGATGCGGAATTTCCTCCCACATTGAAGAACATAGAGTTTATTGTCTTCGTAAACAACAAAGAACGAGGTCTTTATCTAATTAATAGAGAACGTATCTCATTAACCGATTATGTGTTGCAGGTGAGAGGAAAAGGAAACTACCATTTCATGAATAAGGATGATAGATACCACTTGGTATTATCGTATCTTGTTGATAGAGAGGAGCAACCAGTGCTTGATGAGACATCAGCAACACATGTTGCATCCAGCTATATGTTGACAATCCCCGATTATGCACTTCACCGGTTAAATCAAAATCTCAATCTGGGCTTTGAGACCTCAATGCCTGAGCGCCTAGATGAAATCGTCAGAATAGATGGAGAAACAGTGATACAGATGGAAGAGGCCGGAAACGGATATAACTTACAGGGTGGGCTGACCCTCATAGAAATGCCTGTCGGTTTTATGTGATTATCAGTATATCTGTAGGTAATAGTAGCATAAAATATGGAAATTAAAATACACAAACTGTTGTATTTAAGCATGTTGATATTCCTGTTCGGTTGCAATAGCGATATTTTTGTGGAAGATTTTCTTCCCGGAGAACAAATGGATGTTGCCATTTCGGAAACTGACAATACGAAGGAAATCAATTTTAAGTCAGACAACTGGAGGCTGATTGATATTACTCCTTTTATGGGCGGCTCATTTACAACCCGGGCTTATACCCTCGAAGGCGAATCCGTCTCTTTCCCTTTCGGGGAAAAAGAACCGGCCATTGTTTATTGCTTAAGCGACTTTATAGATTTCCGTGTAGAGAAAAGAGGCGGCAACAAACTACTGCTTACACTCAATGAAAATCTCATGAATGAGGATGTTACCATGCTGATAAAAGTTGGCAATGATTACAAAGAACAACAGATCAAGACCCTGCTGGCACCCACACGCAAATATCAAATAGACAGCGTGGTATACAATTGGAAGGAGTTTGAAATTTATGAAGGTGCTGCCAGGGAGATGGAATCCATCACAATTGACAACAAGCTCTCTACACCTATAACCTTTGTGGTTTATCCGTTTCGAAAATCCGCGCGTGAAATTCAGTTTTATAACCCTGCGAATGTCTGGGATGAAGAACTGTTCAAACGGTTACTTGGCATTCCGCTTCCTGAAATTACCATCCCTGATGTTGTTGACTCAAAACCCGTATTACATAACACCAAAGCGCCTTTTGGAATTATGGAACAGGAGCTTGAAGCACCATTGGACAAGAAATTATCGGTAGAGGTAATCGTTGATGCCTACGACAAAAGAAGAATACTGGTCATTAATGATATGGAGAGATATTCCGTACCTTATAAGGTGTATATCTCCAATCCTGTAACAGGCAAAAAACGCATCTTCTCGGGAAAACTCACCAGCAGCCGTCCTACGGATTATTTTATCTTAAAAACAAGAGTCGAATGAGAATGAATGATGCAGCCCTAAAATACTCCTTATGCACCATATTGCTGCTATTAATCGCTGTAGACTCTTTTGCCGATAACAACGACTCCACTTCAACAAAAATCACACATATGATTGGTGTTGATCTCAGACCGGGATATCTGTTCCCTACGCATGAATTCTTCAAAGGCTCCAACCAGGCAGGGGAGAGAATAAACGCCACTCTTTCCGGTCATCTGAAGTACGGTTTTAAGTTCTCTAACAACACATATCTGGGCAAGGAATATCCTCACGCCATACAAGGCATCGGAATCGCTTACAATACATTCTTCAACTCTTCCGAACTGGGAAATCCCATTAATGTTTATCTCTTCCAAACGTCAAGAATTGCAAGTATTACCCCCCACTTGTCTTTCGATTACGAATGGAACTTTGGAGCAGCATTCGGTTGGAAGCAGTATGATGAAGAGAAAAATCCACTCAACATGGTTGTCGGTTCCAAGACTAACGCCTATATTAACCTTGGTTTTCTGTTAAACTGGCAGATCACATCAAACACCAATCTGCGTGGAGGAGTGGGAGTGACACACTATTCCAACGGAAATACCAGTTATCCCAACTCGGGGGTGAATACAATTGGAGCCTCCATAGGTGTTGCACACTTTTTCGGGAACAATACGGAAAAGAGATCCTCCAATTTTCCATCGCAGAATCACGCATTGCATTCGTGTATTACCTATGACCTCATTGTCTATGGTGCTACACGGAAAAAGGGTGTCTTCCCTGAAGATCAAAGCCCAATGCTTGTGCCGGGCTCGTTTGCAATTGCAGGATTGAACCTCAATTCATTGTATCATTTCAGTAAATATTTCCGTGCCGGTATTTCTCTCGATCTGCAGTATGATGAAAGTGCCAACATCGGCAAGCATATAGCCAATACATATATTCCGTCTGATCCTGATGAAATTAGATTCTATAGGCCTCCCTTCAGAGAGCAGTTTTCGGCAGGACTTTCTCTGCGTGGAGAAATTGTCATGCCCATCTTCTCAATAAACCTGGGTATTGGAAAAAACTTCTTGTGCAAGGGAGATGATACGAACTCATTTTACCAAACTTTTGTACTCAAGACCCACATTACTGATAACATATTCCTGCATACGGGCTATCAGTTATATCGTTTCAAAGATCCGAATAATCTGATGATAGGACTTGGCTATCGATTTAATGCCAAATAAACAAGGAAATAATGCGCTATTTGTACCCGTCAACCGGCATGACTAGAACAGGCCAACACGGACACGAGAAAAGACGGATTAACCCAGATTGCAGCTAACCATCGTTAATTTGCTGAAAACCGGAAAATTGATTTTTTTTGAATTCCGATTTGTGTACTACAGATTTTCGTTTGACGAAGGGATAATTTCTGTACCCCAATGCCTG
>Ga0255344_1001460_pt1 | contig 31704 bp, 29 predicted proteins | sample wastewater_treat_5_FD_192414 | JGI IMG/M metagenome (GOLD analysis project Ga0255344, IMG submission 192414) | Wastewater microbial communities from Lulu Island WWTP, Vancouver, Canada - plant18 | ecosystem: Engineered > WWTP > Wastewater > Unclassified | place: Canada: Vancouver, British... | reverse complement strand
AAAGTGTGCCTACGACCAATTGGGACAAATTCCCTATACTTTTGCTAAACTTGGAATTAAAACGATTAGGCAAAATGATGATATTTTTATTCCAAGACATGATGAGTATGAAATTGAGCTCAATATGGATGGTTCAATTCTTACCATTTACGATGCTCCGTGGCCCGGATTTACCCCCGACTTAATTAGTATCGCCCTTGTTTCTGCGATCCAAGCAAAAGGCTGTGTTCTAATTCATCAAAAAATGTTTGAAAGCCGTCTCTTTTTTGTTGATAAATTACAAGAAATGGGAGCGCAAATCATCTTATGCGACCCGCACCGTGCTACCGTCATAGGGTTAAATCGCAGGTACAATTTGCGTGGAACAACGATGGCATCACCTGATATTCGTGCCGGCGTTGCCCTCCTTATTGCCGCCCTCTCTGCCGATGGAACAAGCAAAATTCAAAATATCGAACAAATCGACCGCGGATACCAACATTTGGTAGAACGACTAACCTCCTTAGGCGCTGTCATTGAACGCATTGACCAGTGAAGCTAAAAAAAGAAAAAAATGAAAATTTATAGATTATTTATACTTCTCTCCCCCTTTGCTATCTTGTTCCTTTTTTCTTGCCAATCAAAAAAAGGAGTAGACGCCGATGTTTATTGTAATTCTCTCCAAAAGTTGGAAGATACTGTAATAATTAAGTTGGATAGTTTTTTTCAGTCAACTCGATTTAGAGCCTTTGATACCAAAGAATATCTCCAAAAAGCGACCAATGAAATTGATATTCAACTACTAAATTTAAACAAAATAGGCTATTTTAAAGAAGATAGTACTCTTTTTCATAGTTTGAATCTCTTATTCGCAGATATTCATAAAGTTTTACAAAGTGAAGGAATAAAAATAGTTGAATTGGATAAAAGTTTGCTGTTAGATTATGATAAACAAAAGATTAACCAACTCGATAGTCTTGAAAGTGTTGCCATAGAGAAAATCTACAATTTTCAACTCCGTTTTGACTCCGTAATGGTAGAATTTTTGCACCGTTACGGCTTTGATGTAGAATTAGATACAACTCAATATGAACTTAAAGATTAAATGTATAGACTAATGAAATGTAACTACCATACGCACTCAACCTATTGTGATGGCAAAGAACCTATGGAGAAATTTGCAGCAAAGGCAGAAGAACTCTCTTTTATTCATCTCGGTTTCTCATCACATGCTCCCGTTGATTTTAGAAATGATTTTGCTATTAAAGAAGAGCAACTCCCTGCTTACATAGCTGAAATAGAGGAGATTCAGAAAAAATATCCTAAGATTAGCTTTTTTAAAGCGCTGGAGTGTGATTTTATCCCCGAAATCTCAACGCCCTTTGCCTATTTTAAAGAAAAATATCAACTCCATTATATTATTGGTGGGGTCCATTTGGTGGGTAAAGCAACGATGAGTGATTTGTGGTTTATTGACGGCTCTAAGCAAAAAGTGTACGACGACGGTCTTGAGAAATTGTACAATAATAATATCCGAAAAGCAGTAACCGATTTTTGGGAGCAAACTTTTGAAATGATTGAAACAGAAAAGTTTGATATTGTTGCTCATTTGGATAAAATCAAAATGCACAACCAAGACCGTTTTTTTAAAGAAGATGAGAAATGGTATCGTCAATTGGCTCAGCATGCGATAGAATTAATCAAGAAATTCAATCTCATTATTGAGATTAATTCCCGCGGTTTATATAAAGGTCGTTGCAATGCTTTCTATCCTGCTGCGTTCATTGTTGCCGAAGCCGCCAAAAAAGATATCCCTTTTATTATCAGCAGCGACGCTCATTTGTCTTCTGAATTGAATTTATACTATCCGGAGGCGGTGCGGTATCTCATTGATAATGGCGTCCAAGAGCTTGTCTATCTGCAAGATAATCAATGGAAAAGTTATTCAATTTTTTCCTAATCATTCTATCTAAGGAGTAATCCTTAACAAATTATTCTATAGAAGTTTCAGAATAATAATTTTATTTTTTATTAGGGCGTGCCCCCTCGCTACGCTCGGGGTCGGTCTTCGGTTCCAAGTCCGCGGGCACAAGCCGTGGGGACGCAAGGCGGCAAAAAGAGCTTACAAGCTCGCTTTTTTGCCGCCGCGTCCCCAGCGGCTTCCGCCCTTGCGGGCTTTCCACCTGCGCCCTCACGCAAGCCAAGTGGAAAGTTTAAATTTGAAAATGGAAAGTTCTGAGTGGAGTCGGCGGGAGTCGAACCCGCGTCCAAACCTGTTGCAAAAGTGCTTTCTACATGTTTAGCCTTACTTTGTTTTTTCGATTTAAAGCCGGTAGAAGGCAAACCTACTTTAAACCTTAGCTTTTAAAATTTCACTTTCACACCAAAGCTATGTGATTGCTATCTTCCCCTTTGTGATGCTTCGGAACGGACGCCGGAAAGAAGAGCTTCCGAGGAAACATCCAAGACGTTAATCCTTGATTAAGTCTCGGAATCCGCAACATTAAGCTGCGAATGCATAAGAAGTTTCGCCATCTATTGGCAACGAGAGTTAGTTTTTAACGGAACCGTCTCACAACCTCCGACATGCTTACAAATCTACATACAAGCTGTCAAAACCAAGCGACCCCATAGATTGTAATTTTTTGAAAAGTTAAATAACTTTCCCTTTTAATTTTAATATTACTCTATCTGTTTCAGCATTCGACAAAACCGTAGCCCATTTGTTGATACTTCCTGCCGATGTTGCTGTGTACTTTACTTTAATTTTACCACTCTGCCCGGGCATCGTGGGCGCTTTCGGATAATCAATTTCGGTACAATCACAAGAGATAATAACATCATCTAAAATAAGCGGTTTTTTCCCAATATTTGTAAAAGTATAACTCATCTCTTTTACTTCTCCTAAATTCATAGTGCCTAAATCAAGCGTAATAGATTCAAATTGAATTTCGGCACTTGTACCGGAATAAGTTTTAGTTACTGGAGCTTGCGAAAATAAAGTCAGAACCGTAAATAAAAGAATCGGGAAAACAACTAATTTTTTCATTTTTATAACATATATTTAAAGAACATAAATTTTAATTAGGGGTAACTACGGGATTTTCATCATTAACCGGAACAGCCGGTGCAGGTGGATTTGCTACGTTCCCTTTAATTCTTAATACAACTTGATTATTGATTGCATTTGACTCTACCGTTACACTTTTAGAGATAACACCGACACGTTGTGTGTTATATCTTACTGTAATGGCAGATGATTCACCGGGGGCAATCGGCTCTCTGGGCCATTGTGAAACGGTACAACCGCAAGAAGAACGTACGTTAGTCAGTATTAAATTAGTTTTTCCGATATTGGTAAACTTAAATTCGCAACTACCGTTATCACCTTTCATAATATTACCGTAGTCGTGAACTGTTTTTTCAAATTTTATTTCCGGCTCATCGCCTGTCGGTGCAGGTGCAGGAGTGTTGGGGTCTTGAGCCTGTAAAGAAATTGAAACTCCCAAAAATAGAATTGCAGTTAAATAAAAGATTTTTTTCATAATACTATTTTTTAATTTTTTTAATTGAATTATTTTGATATAAGCGTTGTTTAGACGCACTATTTTTTTAAAAGTTTAAATTAAAAATGAAAAAAGTGCTAAATCATACCCTTTCAATCCAAACCCGACAATAGAACCGGAACAAACGGTTGCTAAATAAGATTTTTTTCGATAGTTCTCTCTATTAAAAAGATTAGAGATATGAACCTCTATCACCTTAGCGGAAATACTCTTAACGGTGTCGGCTAAAACAATTTCAGTGTGAGTATAAGCGCCGGGATTGAGAATAATACCATCTAAGTCTCTGTTTTTTAGTATACAATTAACAAGTTCATCAGTGCAATTAGTTTGAAAATAGGTTAATTCCAATTCAGGAAAACGTTGACACAATTGCTTAAAATAGGTGTCAAAATCAACGCTCCCGTAAATATCAACTTCACGCGTACCGAGCATTCCCAGATTAACCCCGTTTATAATAGCAATTCGTTTCATCTATTTATAAATAATTACAAATACATCCTCATCTTCCTTTTGCATATTCATTTGTTCTCGAGCATATTGATGTAATAGCTGCGGATTATTTTTTAATTGTTGATATGAGTATTCATTATTAATTTGATTCTTCGTTTGAATAATATTCTCATCCAACTTTTTAATTTTTTTACTAAGCTCTATGTGTTTACTTATATTACTATCGGAGATAAAAATGATATAGAGCAAAAATAAAAAAAATGTTATTCCGTATGCAATAAGAAATTTTTTTCTATACATCGTTTATAAATAATTTTACATATTTACAATTGCAAAAGTAAAAAAAAAATAGCAATCCAGTTTATTTTGCAAAATTTATTGATCTAATTTCTCGAATCACTGTAATTTTTATCTGCCCGGGATAGGTCATTTCATTTTGAATTTTCTTAGACAAATCGAAAGAGAGTTGTGCTGCTTGTTCGTCTGTAACTTTTTCAGCTCCAACAATGACACGCAATTCTCTACCTGCTTGAATAGCATAAGTTTTGACAACACCGGGGTAGGTTAGAGCAATGTTTTCCAAGTCGTTAAGTCGTTTTATATATGCTTCAACGACTTCTCTTCTTGCGCCGGGTCTCGCTCCCGAAATAGCGTCACAAACTTGTACTAACGGAGAAATTAAATTATCCATTTCCATTTCATCGTGGTGTGAGCCGATAGCATTCACCACTTCGGGGCGTTCTTTGTATTGTTCTGCTAATTGAGCTCCGAAGAGAGCGTGTGGTAATTCCGGCTCGGTATCAGGAACTTTACCGATGTCATGTAAAAGTCCCGCACGTTTTGCCAATTTCGCATTTAATCCCAACTCGGAAGCCATCGTAGCACAAAGAGTTGCCACTTCTTTTGAGTGTTGTAGTAAGTTCTGCCCGTATGAGGAACGATATCTCATTTTGCCAATAAGACGCATCAATTCATGATGTAAGTTGTGAATTCCTAAATCTATACAAGTGCGTTTCCCGATTTCAGCGATTTCTTGCTCTATCTGTTTTTTAGTCTTAGCTACTACCTCTTCGATGCGTGCCGGGTGTATACGTCCATCGGTTACCAATTTTTGAAGAGAAAGACGAGCAATTTTACGGCGAACAGGGTCAAAGCAGGAGAGTAAAATGGCGTCAGGCGAGTCATCAATAATAACATCCACACCGGTTAGATTTTCTAATGTTCTGATATTTCGCCCCTCTTTTCCGATAATTCGTCCCTTAATCTCATCATTTTCGATATTGAAAACGGAAACGGAGTTTTCTATAGCCGCTTCTACGCCTACGCGTTGAATAGATTTTATTATCAATTTTTTCGCTTCTAAATTGGCTGTCGTCTGTGCTTCGTCCATGATATCTTTTACTAAAACCATTGCTTCGGCTTTAGCTTCGTCTTGCATGAGTTGCATTAATTGCTCCTTCGCTTGCTGAGCGCTCAATTCGGCAATAGATTCTAATTTTGCTTTTTGTATCGAGGTTTGTTTGTCTAATTCTACTTGTTTTTGAGAGTTAATTTCAAGTTGTTTTGTCAAATTCTCTCGAAGCTGATTGTTTTCGTTGTTTTTTCTGTTTACCTCTTCTAATTTTTGATTAAGAGAGTGTTCTTTCTGTTTAATTCTGTTTTCTCCGACAGTAAGTTGCTGATTACGTTCATTTACGGCTTTTTCATGTTCACTTTTAAGTTGTAAAAATTTCTCTTTGGCTTGTAAAATTTTCTCTTTTTTCAGTAGTTCAGAGTCTTCTTCAGCTTTTTTAATCAATTCACGACTGTGTTTTGTTAAAGTCTTATTGAGAAGCGTATATGCTAAGGTTATTCCTATTCCTGTACCGACAAGAGTAGAAATGAGTGCTATTGCGATAGGTTCCATATTTATGTTTTAATTTAGTTTATATATTTATTTTAAGTATGTTTTTCAAGTAAAAGAATAAAAAAATCCCGCAGGCGTCCCATAGGGTTTTATTAAACTCCTATTTATGCACGGTGAAGGAGCTTCGCTCTTCTCGAAATTCCACGGGTTTTCACCTTACCTTTCGGTAATTAGGCCTTTTCTTAAAAGCGATTAAGCTTATCCTTCGTTTGTTTACTGTTGAGTTTAACAAACGTATCTGAACGCTGCGGGATAGGTTATTTTCAAAGAACGTGGGTTAATCAATTTCGATGGTTTCAGTAAGTTGTTTTAATCTTTCCATCTTAGGTATTAAATTCTCATCAAAAGCATTCAATCTCTCTTCATTTTCTATCCATTTGACCACAAAGTCTATTAATATTTTTGACAATAAATCTTGATGATCGGTATAAGTCCATTGTTTAGCAAACTCTATAAAACTCTTATTGATTATCCTTTCTGCTTCACGATAGTAATATTCCACACTTTTATCTATCTCTATATCAAAATTTCTCTGATTAACGGTTATTGTAATCTTTAATCTATCATTATTCATTATTCACTATTTAGAAGCCCAATGCAATCATCTATCTCCCGCACTAAATCATTGATTTTCTTTTTTATATCTTTTTTATCTTCTTTTTTTAATATTGTTTTTGTAATTGTTACTAATTTTAATTTCTCATCTAATTCTTCTGTTCTTTTTGTCAATTCATCAACTTGTTGTGTTAGTAAGTTAACTGTTTTTTTTAGTTCTTCATTCTCTTCCTTTTGTTCATTGTAACGAACAGAAATTTGCTTTATTTTATATTCTATTTCATTGTATAAACTTAAAAATGTACTCATTGGTTCATATCATATTGCAAAGATAAAAATTTATTTGTTATATATCCACAATTTTTTTAATTTTTATCTCTTATTTTTTTGCATTTGTTGTTGTTGTTTTTGCAAATCTTCTAATCTTTGTTGCCATTTTGATTTTTTCATTGGTTTAGACATTTGTACTTGGATTTTTTGGCGGATTTTTTTCTCATTAACGGTCATACGGAAGATCCACATTTGCAAGAAGGTAATTAAATTCACCAATAGATAATAGTAGGTAAGTGCCGATGGGAAACTGTTGAATAAACCGAGAAATAGGATAGGCATAAAATACATCATGATTTTCATCATTCTGGCTTGGTCTCCACCGCCGGCAGGCGACATCAACTTGTTGTTAAGCCAAGTATAAACCAAGGTCGCAATGGTCATTAGTAAAGTAAATAGACTGACGTGGTCGCCGTAAAAAGGAATATTAAAACTGAAATCCAGAATGGAATCGTAAGTAGAGAGGTCTTCTGCCCATAAAAAAGGTTGTTGACGTAGTTCGTAAGCAGAGGGGAAAAATCGGAAAAAAGCAATTAAAATAGGCATTTGTAAAAGCATAGGCAAACAACCCGCCATGGGATTAATCCCTGCTTTTCTATAGAGAGCCATCGTGGCTTGCTGTTTTTTCATTGCATCTTCCTGCTTCGGATACCGAGCCGTTATTTCTTCAATTTCGGGCTTTAAAACACGCATTCTTGCCGATGATAAATAGGTCTTATAGGCAACAGGAAATAAAACTAATTTTAGAATAATGGTAAGAATTAAAATGATTATTCCATAGCTTAAACCGTAAGCCTCTAACCAGTTAAATATCGGAATTACCGCTAATCGATTTATCCAATGAAGAAGAAAACTCCACCCAAGCGGAACTTGCCGCTCTAAATTGAGGTCATACTGTTTTAAAAGCTTGTATTGGTTAGGTCCAAAGTAGAGGGAAAGATTAAATTGAGAATTATCAATGTTCGGCATTTTGAAATCAAGAGCGGCATCACAATCTTTAAGAATCTTCTTTTCGTTTTTGTCAGGTAAGGAAACTTGTAATAAACCACCGGAAAAAGCCCCGGAATCAGCAATAATAATACTGGTGAAAAATTGCTGTTTGTAAGAAATCCACTTTAGTTCCGTGGAAAAATCTTTCTTTTCCGATTTCTTCTCATTTAATTTAGAGACTTTCTCTAAATTATCCATGTAATAAATAGTCGTTATGTTTTTTTCGTACTCATAATTCTTCTCAAAGTTAGTTAAATTAGCATTCCAATCAAGAGTGTAAGAACGATTCGGATAAAGATAAGCAGACATGTTAACAAAACGAACCTGATAGGAGAATTTATAGTCATTCGCAGAAAATGTGTAAAGATACTCAATGTAGCTGTTACTATCAATTTGAGTGCTATTATCGTCTAACGATGTTGATTTAAGAGGGAAAAGGCGAAGTGATAGCGACTTTTTGTCGTTCCCCGTAACTTTCAATGTGTCCTCAAGTTGTGTTGTGAAAAAGAGATTTTTAGTCTGTAAAATACGTTGATCGAGCATCTGTAAATCAATGCTCATTGTACTATTCTCATTTTGGAAGAGTACCAATGGCTTACGGGCACTATCTTTGGGCGTATATTCGTAAATGTTTTTTAGTTCTATGCTTTTAATATAACCTCCCTGCGAAGCGAAGGTGTATTTTGCAACGTTGGTTTCAACCGCGTAATCAGCAACCTCATTTTCCGGGTAATAGAAAGGACCGGCTGCTAAAAAATTATTCTTTTTATTTTCGTTAACATCAGAAATAATAATAGAAGCATCTTTAATACTATCATTGATATGTATCGTAGTTGTATCCGAAAAACCTTCTTCTTTTATTTGTTCTAATAATTTTTGTTCCTTAAGTTCCCTCTCTTTCTTAATTTTGGAATTATTGTAGAACGAAAACCCCATTACCAATCCAAAAATAAGAATAAGTCCAATAATTGTATTTTTATCCATACGTAGTAAAAATTTTGATTTGCAAAAATAGGAAAAAAAAGGCTATTTTTGTCGCTTTAATTCATTAATATAAATTTAAAGAGCTAAAATGTTATGTTTTATTGGGTAAGAATATTTATTGAAGAGCTATTTCTGAAACTAAGTTTAGGTGATACGGTTTCAAAACTATTAACCGTTTTTACTATAACCCTAGCCCTCTTATTTGTGGGCGTAGTATTATTTTACATCATCAGATTCCTACTTCTGAAATTTTTAAGGATTAAAAAAGATAAGTCTTTATGGAAGAGCGAACTACGAAAGGCGAACTTTTTTAATCAGTTAGCTATCTTTCTTCCTGCCTTAATTGTAAAGAAGTTAATTCAAGAAATTTTTCTTGAAGAAAGTTCGGCATTTCTATTTTTAACAGCCCTCATTAACATTTATATCATCATTAACTGTACACTGATTCTCCTCAATTTTTTGAAAGCGCTGACGGAAGTTATGTTACAACGTGAAGGAACGAAAGACAAGCCAATGAAGAGTTATCTGCAAATTGTCTCCGTTATTATTTGGTTGATTTCCATTATCTTAATGATTTCTATTATTATCAATAAGTCACCCGCCGGACTCTTGGCAGGGTTGGGAGCGTTTTCAGCAGTCTTACTCTTGGTTTTTCAGGATATTATTACGGGTTTTGTTTATAGTATTCAAATATCTAAAAATGACATAATTCGTAACGGCGATTGGATTACGATGGAGAAATTCGGCGTTAGTGGCACTGTAGAAGAGGTGAACTTAATTTCGGCTAAAGTTAGAAATTTTGATAATACGATTGCTACCGTTCCCGTTAAACAACTTGTTGTTGACTCAGTGCAAAATTGGCGTGGAATGCAAGAGACAGGCATGCGTAGAATTAAGCGAGCTATTCAAATTGATATAACAACCATTAAACAATGTTCTCCGCAAATGTTAGAGAAATTTAAGCAGATTTCTTTAATTAAATCATATATTGAGCAGAAAGAGAAAGAGTTAGCCGCACATAATAAGGACGAAGAGGCGATAATGTTGCATGGTCCTAACGGGCGACATCTCACGAACATTGGAGTTTTACGTATCTATATCCAAGAATATTTAATAAATAATCCCCGAGTTCGTCCGGATGCTACCTTAATGGTCAGACAGTTAGATCCTAACGAGTACGGGCTGCCGCTCGAAATTTATTGTTTCGCAGCAACGACCGATTGGGTTGAGTACGAAAATATTCAATCCGACATTTTCGACCATATTCTTTCTGTTGTAAATTTCTTTGAAATTCGTGCTTTTCAGCGTGATGCGGGCAAGAAATAGAAGTTAAACGGCACTATTTCATCTCTATTTCGGTAAAAGTAATATTTCCCGACTCTTATCTCATAGTAGCTTAATAATAATTTTATTTAGTTTTATTAGGGCGTGCCCCCTCGCTTCGCTCGGGGTCGGCGTACGGCTGCAAGTACGCGGGCAGGAAACGTGGGGTCGCAAAGCCGCAAAAAGAGCTTCCGCTGGTCGCTTTTTTGCGGCAGCGTCCCCAGCGTTTCCCGCCCTTGCGGGCTTTCCGCCTCCCGCCTTACGCAGGAGAGAGGGCAAGCCATGCCCTCTCTCTCCTATCAATTGCCCGACTTTTAAGTCGTAAACGAAGTTATTATATTGATATTAAGGGATTTAGCCTGAACTTATTTTATTATCTCTCTAACTTTGGGCTTGACCTTTTGCTACAATCCTATCATCCCTTCGGGGTTTACCTTCCACTTCAAATTGTTTCATAAGATGCTTTATACGAGCAACTTGGCTGCGTGAGGCGCTTAGGTGGAAAGCCCGCAAGGGCGGAAGCCGCTGGGGGCGCGGCGGCAAAAAAGCGAGCTTGTAAGCTCTTTTTGCCGCCTTGCGACCCCACGGCTTGTGCCCGCGGACTTGTAACCGGGCGCCGACCCGTGAGCGCTAGCGAACGGGGCACGCCCTAATAAAAATTAAAAACTACTTGATTATAAAATACTTTTAGCGTACTAAAAGCACTAAACGAAAATTATTTAGGGAGGAATTTCTTCCAAATTTCCCAGCTCTCATCGGCTTGATAATGAAGCATTTCCAATCCGTTTTTAATGGTAGCGCCTCGTTTTTTCCCCTCTTTTAAAAAAAGAGTTTCCTGCGGGTTGTAAATTAAATCGAAAAGTAGATGCTGCGAGCTTATCGCTTCGTAGGGAATATTCGGTTTCTGATTTTGCAAATCGCCCATCCCCAGCGGCGTCGCATTGATAAGTAACGTGGAATTAGCTACTATTGCTTGAGTTAACTCATTATATGTGAGATGATTATGGTTTTTGTTTCGTGAGACAAATCGGTAGGCAATGTTTTTTTTCTTCAATACGTATGCCACCGCACGCGCCGCCCCGCCCGTGCCAAAGATTAAAGCCTGCCGATGCAATTCCCCACTATTCTCATAGCTCTTTTTAAAACCGATAACGTCACTATTAAAACCGTGTAATTTAATACCTTTTTCCTTTCTTTGTACCAAAATAGTGTTGACAGCACCAAGCTCTTGGGCGGTTTCGTCTATAATATCAAGAAACGGCAAAACGGAATTTTTATAAGGATAAGTTACATTTAATCCCTGTAAAAACGGATAATTGTGAATAATAGAGGGTAGTAATTCAATGTTTTTGATGTCAAATAAATGATATTCAACATCTTGAATGTTTTCTTGTTTAAATTTTTGCGAAAAATAGTTTTGTGAAAAGGAGTGAGAAAGCGGATGCCCGATTAAACCGTATTCTCGTTTCATTCTTCGACTGCCTTTTCTTTATTTTGTATTCTTTCCGCAACGTACTCAATGGCAAAAATAATCACAAAACCTATGATGATGAGCGTAACAGCTTTGGCAATTTGAGGACTGTTGCCGGTGATTTGTTCAAAAGAAAAAGGGGAGAGGTTTCTTTCGGTTAACGGCACCAATTTGCCATCGTCATCAGTATAAGTAGTAAGAACCTCTTTCCAGGGCCATATTTTATTGAGCGAGCCGAACATAAAACCGGTTAAGGAGGCAAGTGTTATCATTTTGAAATGTTTAAAAAGCCATGAGAGAACGTTGGAGAAGGCGATAATTCCAATTCCAGCCCCTAAAAGGAAAACGAGGATAACGACAATATCAAAGCTAATTAAGGCTTTGAGCATGTAAACGTAACTACCTAAGAGGACGAGGATAAAGCTACCGGAAATTCCGGGCAAAATCATAGCACAAATAGCAATTGCTCCGCAAAGAAAAATGTACCACAATTCTCCTTGACCACTCAAGGGTTGATTTTCGGGAGAGGTGATGAAAAATGACAAAACCGTGAAAATAAGAAAGGCGATTACGGTTTTTACGTTCCACTTAACCGTTTTTCCAATATAAACAGTGGAGGCAATAATAAGACCAAAGAAAAATGACCAAACTAAGATAGGCTGATGTTCAAGAAGATAGGTTAATAACTTGGCGAAACTAAAAAAACTTGTACCGATACCTGCAATTAAGCAAACTAAAAAAGTTCCGTCAATATGTTGCCAAAATCGTCTGAATTTTCCTGTAAAAAAGAGTTTAATAGCTTGTAAATTAAAACTTTTTATGGCATTTATCAGTCTTTCATAAATACCTGTAATAAAAGCAATCGTACCGCCGGAAACACCCGGTATTACATCCGCTGCCCCCATGGCGAGACCTTTTAAATAAATCAAAATCCACTTTTTCATTCTTGTTACAGATTTGGTTATAAAAAGTGCAAAAATACAACTTTTTTAAAGATACTTAATAAAGCGCAAAGAAGAAAATGCTACAGATAGATAATCTGTCCGGACACGTTTTCATAGCCCATCTCCCTCAGCAGTTGACAATAGCTGTCAAGCTGTTGCTGATAGACTGGCAGTTCTTTCCCTGTTTTGTAATCGAATACTTTGACCTCATTTTCAAGAAATACAATTCGGTCGGGACGTTTTAATTCTCCGTGCGCATTAGTGATTGTCATTTCGTTGTATGCTCGTATTGATTTATCGTTTGAAAAATAGGGAGCTAAATTCTTATCGTTTACTATTTTTAGTAATGCTTTTTTAATAGCGGGAATGTAGATTTTATCTTCTGCTGAAAAATCTATCTTCTCAATCTCTTCTGCTGTTTGCGGAAATGTTTGTAATTGAGAAAGATAATTGTGTACATAAATTCCCATTTCTTGTTCTTCACTCAATGTGATAGCTGAAGTTGTAATCAATTGATTAAAATTAAATTGAGTAAAAGAGAGTGGAAATAGAGTAGGGGCATCTGTTTTATAATCTTCTGCGATTTTCTCATTCTTAAAATCCTTATTTCCAAACCAATATTTATTTTTATCTTCATCAAAAATAAAGTTGGAGTTTTCAGTTTCATGATTAATAAAGAGATGTAAAAATTTAGCATAATTACCTCTACTCTCTTCCTTATCCCCTGTAATAATGTACAACCCTTTTTTTGCACGGGTGTGGGCCACGTAAAGAATGTTGAGTTGGTCTATTGCCGAGATTTCCATCTCTTCATTATATTTTTCTTCAAATTTTGTATCTTCAAGTTGCTTGGTGCAATTTATAAGATAGTATGGAAATACAGATTCTTCATCTTCATTTTTATACCAAAAAGAGCTTTGTGTGGCTTGTGCTTTGTAACTTTGGATTGGTAAAATTACAATAGGATATTCCAAGCCTTTTGCTTTATGAATGGAACTGACAGTAACCGCATTCATTCCTTCGGCTGAGGAGAGCGATAAATTACCTTTTTCTTCTTCCCACCAGAGTAAAAGTTGAAACAACTCTTTTCCTTTATTATTTTCAAATTGGAAAATAGCTTCTAAAAATTCTGCTATATAGGCGTCAGATTGCGAAAAATTAAAAATTCTACAAATTTCTGATACTAAGGAGTATAGTGGGAGTTTTATTAAAGATTTCGGGTTGAAGTTAATCCCTTGTTTTTTGAAAGTTTCTAATAAAAAATTATAGGAATCTTCCCAAGCAGCAGGGGGAATATTGCTGATGTCCTGTCGTAATAAATGTTGAATAATAAATAAAATTGCGATTTTATTTTCACGATTTGCAAGAATTTGTAAGGTGGAAATAACAACATTTACCTTATCTGACGATGCCAATAAGAGTGAGTCGGCAGAAATAACGGGAATGCTTTCTTTTGTGAGTAGTTGCCCTAATTGACTTCCTAAATCATTTCCTCGTGTTAAAATTGCTATCTCCTTATATGAGAACCCTTTACTGATGGCATCATCAACAGCTTCACGGACTTTTTTGTTTAAATACTCTTCTTCCTCCGTTTTAAATTGAATGGAAACAAATCCCGTGGCGGTTTCATTTCCAATCTTTTGCTCAACGGCACGATAATACTCCTCTGCTAAAGGAAACTTTACTTTTTCATCTTCTTGTAGTGATTTTAGAAAAAGAAAAAAACGATTGTTGAAGTCTACAACATATTTATATGACCTATAATTAGTGTCAAGTGTTTGTAAGTCATACTGTTCGCAATTTTTGTCGTTCGGGTTAATGATTTTTTTATATCCGTCCGTGGTAGACAACTCTTTAAATAGAGAAGCGTCCCCGTTACGAAAGCGATAAATTGCTTGTTTCATATCTCCGAAAAGAATCACTTTTCCTGTTTCGTCAGGAAATGGATAATAGTGTTGAGAGAGTGCATTTTTTAAGAGTGGTAATAGGTTTTCCCATTGCATTTTGGAAGTATCCTGAAACTCATCAATGAAAAAATAACCATATCTATTTCCCAATTTTTCAAATATATAAGGGGTCTCTTCATCTTTAATATTATCAAAGATTTTAGCATTCGTTTCGCTGAGATAAAAAAGGTTATCGCGCATCTTAATCTCGTCCATTATCTTTTTTAAGTCAACAAGGAGAAGTAACAATTTTAAATTTTTTGAAATACTAAGTTGCGAGTTGAGTTTGTTGCTTTCTTCAATGATAGTATAAACGAGTGAAGATAATTTCTCAAAATCCCCACTTTGAACGTCCATGCCATTTTTTGTAAAAGCGCCTTTTTCTTCAATTGCTTTAGTTATATTAGCTCCAACTTTTACATTCTTTCCATCCGAAGCTATGATTTTTTCAAACCAACCAAATATACCATTCTTCCCATAATGAAAATCGTTACTTTGGTCGGATAAATTTTTAATACAACGATTACCCTCTTCGGCTAAACGTAAAATGTTATTTTTAATTTCGTTAATTGTTGCAAACAATTTTTTGCTTTCCTCATGTAATTCGCTTGCAGAAACATCTTCAAAGGCTTTGAGTGGTTGATAAGCTCTTTCATTATAAATAATCGGTAGGAAGTTGAGTAGCTCTTTCTCTACATTCCAGTTGCCTGTCTCTTCCATTTTTATTTTAACAACTTCCAATACTCTGTCTGACAATTCTTTATTCTCACTTGAAATGCGATTTAGCAATGTGTCAATAGCTTGAGTGTAGAACTCATCTAATTGAATTTTGATATTAAAATTGAGGTTTAATCCGAGGTCAAGGGCAAAAGAGCGGATAATACGTTGGAAAAAGCTGTCAATTGTGCTAATGGAAAAGTTGGCATAGTCGTATAAAATATTTTCTAAGAGCAGATTAGCCTTCTTTTCAATTTCTGCGTTGTTTAGTTGAAGGTTGTTCTTAATTTTGTCAAAAATTGCTTTTTGCGAGCCGTTAAACTGTTCATATTTTTGGAAGGCGAAGACGGTAAGCGTTTCGACTATTCGCTGTTTCATCTCGGCAGTTGCATTATTGGTAAATGTAATAGCCAAAATGTTTCGATATTTCTCAATATCGCGAAAACAAAGCGTGAGATATTCAATAACTAAGTGGGTCGTTTTCCCGGATCCTGCCGATGCATTATAAAGCGTAAACATAGTGCAAAGATATAAAATTATTCATTTTTTTATCCTTTTCTCGGTTATTGATTTTACGATTTTTTTATGGATAGTTTCAACTTATACGACGGTTCACTTTGACATTCAACCGGGTGAAACTATTTTTTTTTAAAAAAAAGCCTTTGTATAGATGATTGACTATCAAGGCTTTTTGAGTTATTTGCGGAGAGTGAGGGATTCGAACCCCCGGAGGTGTTACCCTCAACGGTTTTCAAGACCGCCGCAATCGACCGCTCTGCCAACTCTCCGCCGCAAAGATACAAAAAAAGCAATTCTACCTTTAAAAAAAATAAAATTAAAATAATTAGGTCATAATCAATAAATTTCATATTTTTGTCCCATCAAAAATTGGCTATTTTACTATGGAAGAGAACTCGCTTTTTGAAGAAAAAGAGGATTTATACGAACATTTTAACTTTAAAGTTGATAAAGGTACGGATTTAGTAAGAATAGATAAGTATTTGCTAAATTTGATTCCTAACACTTCGCGGAATAAAATCCAGCAAGCCGCAAAAGCTGAGTGTGTTATAGTTAACGGGAAGCCTGTTAAACAGAATTATCGTGTCAAGCCGTTTGATGTTATTTCAATTTTAATGCCGTACCCGCCGCGAGAAATTGAAATTATTCCTGAAAATATTCCGCTTGACATTGTTTATGAAGATGATGATATTATCATAATTAATAAAAATGCAGGGTTAGTCGTACACCCCGGCTACGGGAACTATACAGGGACTTTAGTGAATGCACTTACTTATTACTTTTTAAATAAAGTAGATAATCAGGGAAATCCGATTAATCCTCTATTAGTGCATAGAATTGACAAAGATACCTCGGGATTGCTGATGATTGCCAAAAGTGAATATGCGCAAATTAAATTAGCCAATGATTTTTATCATCATACCATTCATCGTAAATATTACGCTTTGGTGTGGGGAGATTTCAAAGAAGACGAAGGGACTGTTACCGCTCATATCGGTCGAAATCCTAAGGATAGGTTGGTTATGACCGTCTTTCCTGACGGCGAGAGCGGAAAGCATGCCGTTACACATTATAAAGTGGTGGAACGTTTTGGCTATGTTACTCTTATCGAATGTCAATTGGAAACGGGGCGTACTCACCAAATTCGAGTGCATTTAAAGTCTATAAGACATCCGCTTTTTAATGATGCTACATACGGTGGTGACAGAATTCTAAAAGGAACCACCTTTTCCAAATATAGACAGTTTATTCAAAATTGCTTTAAATTGCTTCCACGACAGGCTTTACACGCTAAATCACTCGGATTTACTCATCCAATAACCGGTAAGCAGTTGTTTTTTGATTCACCATTGCCGGAAGATATGCAAGCAGTAATTGATAAATGGAGAAATTATTCGCAACATAAAAAATATGAAGAAGAGGATGTTATAGATGTTGATTTAAAATAAATAAAGAACGGGATTTATAAAATGGCAATTGGAAAGAGAGAAAAGATTTTTTTAGACGATTTTTTCGGTATAACTACGGACTACTATCTTTTCGCAGTTAAAACCGTTTTTTCTTTATTTCGATTTGCGGCTAAATTGGAACATCTTTTTTCTACTAATTTTTACTATTTAGGGGAGACTTTTCTTAAAGAAAAACCCGATTTAAAATTTGCCATGTTGGGTTCGCAGATATGTAAAGAGGAAGAGGTTAATGCCGTCATTATTGAAAATAAAACGTCTCAATTTGACCTGTTTAATATCTATAAGACGGAAAAGGAGTTGCCGTTTTCTACGTTGCCCTTGTTTCAGGACGATTTCTATATTTTTAATAATGACGGACTTAAGTTTTATAAATGGGAGTTTCAGAATGTTGATTATCTCCTTTTAATTTATACTAAAAAAGAGCGTGAGGTTGAGCATGTTTTTAAGCAGTTGGAGAGTTTGTCGCGCATCAAGACCACTAATGTCTCTGCAATAATCAATGATTTTAAGAGGAGAACGGATAAAATTACCTTTTTACAGCAACTTTTTTGCGAAGCAGAGGTGCGAAACTCGCAATTTAGGTATGAGCAGAAACGGAACCGTTTAACGGGGAGAACGGAAATCCCGAAGCAGAATCTCTGCTATGCCGAGAGATATGAGTTATTGAGCAAAGTTGCCATTGATAATCTCGATATTGAAGTTGATGATAATGTTGAGAGTTAGAACATTAGCTTATAATGTTTTAAATCTCTATTTTTTTCATTGTAAGATAGTTGACTCCTCTAAAGTATAAGTCAGGAGCATTGAATCACAGAATTATATAATCTATCGCCTCTTTCATTGTGGAAAAATAGTGGAAAGTCATGCCGGAGACGAAGGTCTCTTTAATATCATCGACATCTTTTTTATTTTCCGAAGATAGGACGATATCATATATTCCGGCGCGTTTTGCGGCTAAGATTTTCTCTTTAATGCCGCCCACGGGCAACAGTTTTCCACGAAGGGTGATTTCTCCGGTCATAGCAATCTTAGGTCTTATTTTTCTTTGTGTAAATGAGGAGATTAGAGATGATAAGATGGTTATTCCTGCAGATGGTCCATCTTTTGGGGTTGCGCCTTCGGGAACGTGAATATGAACCTTTTTCTTTTGGAAAATTTCAGGCTCTAAACCATAATCAGTGGCGTGAGCTTTTAAAAATTCGTATGCAATCGTAGCCGATTCTTTCATTACATCTCCTAAGTTTCCGGTTAACGTCATTCCTCCGTCTTTGCTTAGGCTCGTGATGGTTTCAACAAATAAAATTTCGCCGCCTACCGAAGTCCACGCCAATCCTGTGCTGACACCCGGTACATTGGGGTCGATAGAATGCTCTTTCTGGAAAAGAGGGGCACCCAGAATTTGAAAAAGGTCATCTTTGGTAATACTCTTTTTCATTTTCCCTTCTTGAACCAATTTTGCCGCACGGTGACGGATGATTTTGGCAATTGTTTTCTCTAAGAGCCGAACGCCGGATTCACGCGTGTAGTCGGTGATAATAGCTTCTATAATCGAATCGGAAAAAGTGAGTGCATTTTTCTTAATGCCGTGTTCTTTCAGTTGTTTAGGAATGAGGTGCTGTTTGGCAATTTCAATTTTCTCTTCTAAGAAATAGCCTGCAATCTCAATTACTTCCATACGGTCGAGAAGAGCCGGGTGGATAGTCGAAAGTGTGTTCGCAGTGGCAATAAATAGAACTCTTGATAAATCAAAAGTGGATTCTAAATAGTTGTCGTAAAATGCATTATTCTGTTCGGGGTCTAAAACTTCGAGCAGAGCGGCAGAGGGGTCGCCTTGTACATTCATTCCCAATACTTTATCAATCTCATCAAGAACGAAGACCGGATTTGCAAATCCCGCTTTTTTTAAACTTTGGATTATTCTTCCCGGCATAGCCCCGATATAAGTTTTACGATGCCCTCGAATTTCAGACTCATCTCGCAATCCTCCCAAAGACATACGAATATATTTTCTTTCTAATGCTTTAGCTACCGATTTTCCTAAGGAGGTCTTACCTACACCGGGAGGTCCTACTAAACATAAAATGGGAGATTTCATATCTCCTTTGAGTTTAAGAACTGCTAAGTATTCAATAATTCGTTCTTTTATTTTCTCTAATCCAAAATGGTCTTTATCCAACGTTTTGCGGGCATGGTCCAAATCAAAATTATCTTCGCTATACTCATTCCAAGGTAAATCTACTAATAGTTCGAGGTAGTTTAACTGTACGGAAAAGTCGGGTGACATGGAGTTTGTGCGTTGCAACTTCTGAAGTTCTTTATCGAAAATTGCTTGCGTCTCTTTACTCCATTTTTTATTTTTCGCTTTAGCGAGCAGCTCTTCGCTTGCCTTTTCCGAAGGAGACCCTCCTAACTCTTTTTGTATAGTCTTCATCTGTTGGGTTAAGAAGTACTCACGCTGCTCCTTGTCAATTTGCATTTTAGATTTGTGCTGAATTTGATTTTTTAGTTCAGCTAATTGTAGTTCTTTATTTAGAAATTTTAATATAACTTTTGCGCGTTCCTCTACATTTTCCATTTCTAAAATACGTTGTTTTTCTTCAATGGAAATAGATAAATTGGAAGATATGAAATTGAGTAGAAAAAAAGGACTTTCAATATTTTTTAAAGCAAAAAGAGCTTCTTTAGGAATATCTCCTTTCAAGCGAAGCATGCTTAGTGTAGTGTCTCGCAGTGAGTCGATTAGTGCATTGAATTTCTTATTCTTAAGCAATTGAGGATTATGCTCCGCAGTTTCATAAGAAGAAACATAAGCCGTAAAGTAAGGTTCGGTTTGAGCAAATTCACGTAATTCTATTCGCTTTATACCTTGAACGATAATGGTTACGCTTCCGTCAGGCATGGATATATACTTGAGTGTTCGTGCCATCGTGCCGATTTTGTAAATATCTTCAAAAGTCGGTTCTTCCGTTTCGTTCGCCTTTTGTGTAACTACTCCTATCGGCTGGTTCGTTCTGCCAAATTCTTCAACTAACTTAATAGATTTATTTCTTCCAACCGTAATGGGAATGACGATACCGGGAAATAAAACCGTATTTCGTAAAGGTAAAATAGGTAAAACTTCAGGAATCGGTTGTTTTTTTAAATTCTCCTCGTCTTCCATTGAGAAAAGAGGAATAAAAGAAGATTCGTTATTGATAAATTCGTTAATGAAAAAATGATCCGTCATACTTTAGTTTGCTTTAAAAGTTCGCAAAGATATAAAAAGATATATATTTAAACGATTAATATTTGAAAATGTTTATTTACTTTTCAAATTTTTCAATGTGCGAATGAATCAGGGTTATTGCCTCAATATTTCGAGGTGAAACGATGTCAATCCAGCCACTCTCAATAGGATAAACATGGTTTTTCTTAACAGCTGTCAATTGAGAATAAGGAAAAGTTTTAATAAATGAAGCGTGGTCTTCTTTCCGAATAAAAATTAAATCCGGGTTTTCTTGAAAGAGATACTCACGACTAATATTCCAATTTACTAATTCTTTTCCGATGTTGATACCGCCCGCTAACGTTATTATTTCGTCGATATGGGAGTTTTTTGGTGCCGAGTAATCGCCGCCGTCTCCAAATCCAACGACATAATAAACTTTCGGTTTAGTTTTTTCTCCTTCGTCGGCAAAGTTAATTTTAGTTAATTGTTGTTCAATATTTTGAGCGGTTGCTAGGGCTAAAGAGTCTTTATTTAAAATTTTCCCTAATATTTGTATTGAATTTATTACGCCATTAACTCTATTCTCTTCTCTAATAGCAATAACAGGAATATTCATTTTTTCAATCTTTTCGATTTCTTCTTTTCCTATTATTGAACCGATAAGAATTAAATCAGGTTGAAGTGCGACCAAAGTTTCAATATTAAGATTTAGGAGCCCTCCAATCTTTTTTATAAATTTTGTTTCAGGGGGATAGTTGCAAAAATCTGTAATTCCCACCAATTTTTCTTCACTATCCAGTAAGAAAATGATTTCAGTAATTGCCGGGGATAATGAGATAATACGTTGAGGCTCAGATTTTAATATTGTTTCTCTTTGATAAGAATCTACATGTTTTAAAAAATAATTCTCCTTTTTTTCTTTTTCCTTTGTGTGGCAATTAGCCAAAGAAAAAATTAAAAAAAATAGAAGAAGAGGAAAAGTGATTTTTCTCCTGAGCTTAAAATTAAAAATAGTGTTAATCATACGGGCAGTTAAATTATGTAAGGTATTAGTATATAAAAGGGAAAATTCGTTTTAGATTTTTATTTGCCATTTCTTCAAGAAATTTAATTTTATATTTTTCATGTGTTGAGCGCGCACGGGGCACCAAATTAGCAAAAGTCCATAGGAAAAATACAAAACCGGATAGTGACCACGTAAGGATAGCAAAGCCAAGCCATTCTATTAATTCACCGAAATAATTAGCCGATGTTACGTACTTAAATAAACCGCTCTGGGGGAGGTAATGTCGAGTATCGGTATCACTTTTTCGTAAATGACGAATAATATAGTCGGAGTGTAAATTGATAATCATTCCTACAAAAAATAAAATAGTTCCGATAATAAATTGAGGAGTATACAGCCATTCAATACTGTAATAGCCGTCTGGAGATTCGAAAAATATCCAATAGCCTTGCATGACAGAATTGAGAATATTGAAAGCTATTCCCATAAACATGATGCCGAGAGGCATTTTACTTTTTCCTTTTATAATAAAGGGGAAAATAAAAGCTCGTTGGAAGTAGTGGATTTCAAAAAAGATAAGTATGATGATTGGAACAAGTTCGGTACGTCTGTCGGAGCATAAATAGATGATTAGCATCGAGATAAAGATAGGAAATTCCATCAAGAACCACGCTAATTTGTTATTAATAGCCTTCCCCCATTTATGAGAAAAATTAATACCGTACCCTGCGTCAACAAAATTTAATGCAATGAAGACAATAATAGCTACGCCAATCATGACGTAGAGATAAATATAAAATGCGCTTGAGAACATGAGACGAAATAAAAGAAATAAAAGAATAGAAAGAATTAATCAATAATAATTGTCATCGGCAGCCTTGCTTGAACTCCTTGCATTTCACTTAGTCGTTTGATGTCAAGGAAATTGTCATAGTAAACACCTAATTGCCCTTTTAATTCTTTTAAAGCAACATCATTTTTCTGGTCTAATATTTTTTCAAACCAACTCTTTTGAACGGGATAGTAATCAATTTCATAAGAAGAAATGTCGGTTAATTTTGCTGCAATTTGTATAGCATCATTCATATTGCCCATTTGATCTACTAAACCTAATTCTTTAGCATCTTTTCCCGTCCAGACGCGTCCTTGTCCAATTTCATCAACTCTGGCAATATCCATTTTTCTGCCGTCCGCAACCCGTTGCGTAAAGGTAGCATAGGTTTCTTCGATGAGAGCCAATAATTTTTTAGATTCTACGTCATCTAATTTTCTTAATCCGCTAATATAGTCCGAATGTTTATTTGATTTAACCATGTCGACAGTAATACCAAGTTTTTTTTCTAAAAAATGTTGAAAATTAGGAATCATGCCGAAGACTCCGATTGAGCCTGTCAAGGTGTTTGGTTCAGCCACTATGAAATCGGAATTGCAAGCAATATAATACCCTCCCGATGCGGCGTAGTCGCCCATAGATGTTACAACAATTTTGCCGGCTTTTTTAGCTAATTCTATCTCATGCCAAATAATTTCTGAAGCTAATGCACTGCCCCCCGGAGAATTTATACGCAATACAATAGCCTTTACATCTTTATCTGAATATGCGGCTTTAATATCTTTACATAAAGTTTCCGAACCGATGATTTCCTCGTCCCCTTTTCCGTCAATAATGTTTCCTACTGCATAAATGACTGCAATTTTATCAGAAGCTTTTGGAGTTGATGTTTTTATTGCCTTTTCATACTCTTTCAATGAAACGAAATTTAGTTCGTCATCTTCATTACAAGCTATTTCAGCGCGTAAAAAGTTTTCAAATTCTGAATAATAGGTTAGAGAATCAATAAATCGTTTTGTTACGGCATCGGCGGGCGAGGAGGGGAGAAGTAGGTTGGCATAATAATTTAATGAATCAACCGGAATAGAGCGTGCTTTTGAAATGTTATTTGTTACTGTTTCCCAAAGAGAGTTGCAGAGTTTATCCATCTGTTCTCTGTTAGCTTGACTCATCTTATCCAACATAAAAGGTTCTACGGCACTTTTATACTCTCCGTGCCTAATTATTTGCATCTCTACATTTAATTTTTCAAGTAACCCTTTATAGAACATTACTTGCATTGCAATACCTTTGAACTCTAACTCACCTTTAGGATTTAGAAATATCTTATCTGCTACGGTTGCAAGGTAGTAAGCACTTTGAGAATACACTTCACTATATGCATAAATAAATTTCCCGGATTCTTTAAAGTTAAGTAATTCATTTCGAATCTCTTCAATAGTAGCAGAATGAGCAGGAATTTGCGATAAATTTAGCCAAATACCACTAATTTTGGGGTCGGTAGAGGCGGCTCGGATAGTTTTTAAAATGTTTTGTAATCCCATATTATTTTGAGAAAAATCGCCAAAATTGTAGTCGCTAAACGGATTGTCAATTGTACGTTCAGGAATAGGAGCCGTTAAGCTGATTTTTAAAATGGAATTATTTGGAATAGGTTTGGTTTTGTCAAGAGATGAAATGGAAGCAATGATGCCTATCATAAAAAAGAAGGAGATAATTGATAGTAAAATGGAAGAAATCATAACTCCTACGATTGTTCCTAAAACAATACGCCAAAATTTTTTACTACCGCTTTCAGGGATTTTATTATGTAATGTGTTCATGTTTTTATAAATATTAATTGATATTAATTATTGATTTAAAATGCAATATTACATAAATTTTAGTTTCAAACTCGAAAAATATATTAAATTAAGAAAAATATTTTCAGATAATCGATTTAAGTTTCATAATTATAATGTATTTTTGTCGTTTATTACGATAGTTTATTAAAAATGAGAAAATATATTTTATTTTTTATCTTTTCGGTGTTAACTTTTTTTGGTTTTTCGCAAAAATCCGAATTAGGGGTGATGGGTGGAATCTCTTTCTATTTAGGCGATTTGAATCCGAAATTGGTTTTTGGTATGTCTCAGCCGGCCGGTGGGCTTGTGTATCGGTATAATTTTACGCCACGGTGGGCAGTGCGTGCGAACATTCTCTTCGGTGAAGTTCGCGGAAGTGATATGATTACGAATAATAAAAATCCGCGAAATTTGAGTTTTAAATCCCCATTTACTGAAATTTCCGCACAAGCTGAACTCAATTTTTTGAAATTATATACCGACTGGGAGAAAAATAAGTTTGCTCCTTATATTTTTGCCGGTATAGGTTTCTTCTCTTTTAATCCTAAAGCAGAACTGGACGGTAGATATTACGATTTACAACATCTTGGTACGGAAGGACAAGGCTTGCCGGGAGAGAAAAAGTTCTATTCGTTGACAAATTTTTGTATACCCTTTGGAATAGGGTTTAAGTATAATTTCGGAAAAGTTGCGACCCTCGGTGTTGAATGGGGAATGCGTTTTACGACAACAGATTACCTTGATGATGTGAGTGGTAACTACTATGATAATGAAACACTACTTATGGAAAAAGGTGATGTGGTAGCACGACTTGCCGATAGGTCAAAAGTTTTGCACAAAGAAGGAACGGGACGCGGCAACGTAACAACAAAAGATTGGTACTCGTTTACAGGATTAACGCTAACATTTAGAATCGGGAACGAAGATAGAACTTGTAATATTGATAATGGAAAACGCCCTAATCCCAAAATGGGGAAAAAGAAGTAACGTTTAAGTGTTAAAGTCAATCATCAATAATGTAGTACAGAAGAAATATAATATCATGATAGAAGGAAAATCCCCAAACTCTAATCAGCTACAAAAAATCCCCGCACATATCGCTATTATTATGGATGGAAATGGGAGGTGGGCAAAACGAAGAGGAGCAAAACGTACCGTAGGCCACGAAAATGGTATATTAGCCGTGCGTAGCGTCATTGAAGGTGCTGCCGAATTGGGTGTCAAATTCTTAACACTGTATACTTTTTCTATAGAAAACTGGAACCGTCCGGAAGAGGAAGTTAATCTCCTAATGTCTCTCTTTATACGCGCGATTCACGAAGAAGTGCCGAAATTGATGAAAAATAATATCCGACTTCAAGCTATTGGAGATTTTTCGCTGCTCCCTGCCCATTGTCAACAAGAATTGTACGGTGCTGTTGAGAGAACAGCAGGAAATAGCGGCTTGACCGTTATATTGGCATTGAGTTATAGTGCACGTTGGGAAATTACCGAAATGACTCGTAAAGTTGCACGTGACGTTCAAAATAAAAAACTTAAAATTGATGAGATTTCACAACCTCTCATCTCGAATTATTTAGCTACAGCAGAAATACCGGATCCTGAAATATTAATCCGTACCGGTGGTGAGTATCGAATAAGCAATTTTTTATTGTGGCAAATTGCCTATACAGAGCTCTTCTTTTCTAAAAAAATGTGGCCCGATTTTAGAAAAAAAGACCTTAAAACAATTATCGAAAAGTATCAACTCCGAGAATCTCGTTTCGGAAAAACTAGCGAACAACTCTCTCAATCATAATATAGTCTTTAATTGCTAACATATTCTCTGAAAATAAAAATGCAAAATAAGTTTTATATATCTTTTCTTACCTTACTCCTGCTAATTTGCTTTCTAATAAATAGTGGTTATTCGCAAGTTATCATTCCATCGGAAGAGCAACAAAAAATAGCCGAGGTAGACTATTCCTCTCCGAAAAACTATGAAATCGGAGGAATCACCTTCACGGGAAATGCTCAGTATGACCAGCGTGGGTTGTTGTTTAATGTGGGTGATAGAATTGATATCCCAAGCGAAAAGATTACGGAAACTATTAAATCTTTGTGGAATACCGGACTGTTTGAAAATATCGATATTACTATTACCAAAATTGTCGGAGATTTAGTTTTTCTTAATATTGAACTCCAAGCACGTGCCCGTCTTGCCGCTTTCGCGTTCTCAGGAACTAAAAAAAGTGAAGAGAAAGACCTGCGCGATAAAATCAAAATTTCTCAAGGAAACCTTGTGAACGATAATATGAAACAGACATGTGCCAATATTATTAGAAAATATTACGTGGATAAAGGATACTATAATTGTGAGGTCTTTGTTGAGGAGAAAGCGGATGAGAAAATATCGAATGCCGTGAACCTCTTTTTTCATGTTACGAAATATAAAAAAGTAAAAATTGATAAAATTAATTTTATCGGGAATAAGCAGGTCGGAAAAGCGAAGTTGACAAAAGCGATGAAAGGGTCGAAAGAGAAGTTTTTATTTATCCCTTTTTATAAAGCCGATACCGTTATCTCGTACATGTTTAAAAATCCCGGTTATTATAAATCCAAAGATATTTCAGAACACCTCTCCGATTATTTTGCAGATAGAGTGAAATTGCGAATTTTTAAGTCTTCCAAATTTAATAAAGAGGCATACGAAGAAGATAAAAATAGTTTAATTGCTAAATATAACGAGTTAGGATATCGAAATGCTCATATCGAAAAAGATACTTTCTATATGGTTGATGGCAACATTGTCATAGATATTCATCTTTCAGAAGGAGAAAAATATTATTTCAGAAATATTGATTTTGTCGGGAATACAAAATACTCAACGGGTCTTTTGAAACAACTTCTGAACATTGAAAAAGGAGACGTTTACAATCAGTCGCAATTGATGCAAAATTTGAGTATGAACATGGACGGTACTGATATTAGCTCCTTATATATGAATGACGGCTATCTTTTCTTTTATGCTAACCCCGTTGAGGTGCTGATTGAGGATGATTCCATCGATATTGAGATACGGATTCACGAAGGAAAACAAGCTAAATATAACCGAATTTCAGTATCGGGAAATACAAAAACAAGCGATAACGTTATTCTACGAGAAGTTACAACGATTCCGGGACAACTTTTTAATCGCTCGGACATTATTCGGACGCAGCAGATGTTATTGTCATTAGGTTATTTTGACCAAGAGAAGTTAAATGTTCTTCCTAAACCGAACGAAGCAGACGGTACCGTGGATATAGAATATGTGGTTTCGGAGACGTCGTCCGATCAATTTGAATTGTCAGCCGGCTACGGAGCAACAGGTTTGGTCCTGAGTGCGGGAATCTCTTTTAATAACTTTTCTTTTAAAAAACTCTTTGATAAAACTGCGTGGACACCGGTCCCTTCGGGAGACGGTCAAAAATTGGCTTTACGCATATCCACGAATGCTACTTGGTATCAATCGTATAGTTTGTCTTTTACAGAACCTTGGCTGGGGGGTAAAAAACCGAACTCTCTAAGCTCGTCAATCTATTATCAAAAACAAACTAATGGTTTTAATAGAAAAGATAAACGCTATGCAACCATTGAAATCGTCGGGGCAAATCTTACTTTTGCTAAAAAAATAAAATGGCCCGATGACTATTTTCAGGTTGCTCACGGATTAGTGTATCAGTACTACATGGTCAATAATTATAGCAATCTTTTTATCTTTAATACGGGATATGCGAATAATATTAGCTATGTTTTCACTATTATGCGTAACTCTATAAGTGCACCGATATATCCGCGCGAAGGAAGCGAAATTCTCTTTTCCGTACAGTTAACGCCACCGTATTCGTTATTTTCCAAAAAAGATTTTAATACAATTACCGACCAAGAAAAGTATAAGTTTCTTGAATTTCATAAATGGAAATTTAATATCTCATGGTTCGCGAAGATTGTTGAAAATTTAGTGCTTAACGTACGTTTAAAAACAGGATTTATCGGATGTTATAATCCCAAAATCGGAGCACCACCCTTTGAAAGGTTCTATTTAGGTGGAGACGGACTTTCAAATTATGCCCTAGACGGTCGTGAAGTTATTGGTATGCGAGGTTATGACGACAGCTCTTTAACACCGTTATTAAAAGGAAATGAAGTCGGAGGAACAATTTATAATAAATTTACAGCTGAGTTGAGGTATCCGATAACCCTCAATCCGAGTGCGACCATCTATTTGCTTACGTTTGTCGAAGCAGGGAAATCCTGGCTAGACAGACGAAATTATACACCATTTAATTTGTATAAGTCGGCAGGTGCCGGTGTACGAATCTATCTACCTATGTTCGGATTGCTCGGTTTTGATTGGGGTTACGGTTTTGATCCTATCCCGGGAAAACCCGGAGCGAGCGGAAGTAGATTCCATATATCTATTAATCAATCAATTGACTAACTCTTGTGCAATGATAAGTATAATATAGTTCTTATAATAAATAATGATTTTAAACGTTTGACTTAATTATTGATAAATAAAAATTTTTAGATATGAAAAAAAGTATTATTACCCTTTTGTTAATGGTTTTTCTTGGTTTTTCTGCTTTTTCACAAAAGTATGCCTATATTGATTCTGAGTATATTTTGAGCAATATGCCCGAATATAACGAAGCACAAGCAGAATTAGATAGAATTGCTGCCGAGTGGCAGAAAGAGATTGAGTATCAATTTTATAAAATAGATTCTATGTATAAAAAATATCAAGTAGAAGCTATTACATTGCCGGAAAGCATGAAAAAGAAACGTGAAGAAGTTATTATCGAAGCTGAAAGAAATGTGAAAGATTTACAAAAAAGACGTTTCGGAAAAGATGGCGACCTCTTTAAAAAGAGAGCGGAGCTTATACAACCGATTCAAGATAGAGTGTTTGCTGTCATCGACGAGTTTGGAAAAGAACGTAACTATGCTTTCATCTTTGATACAGCAGGCTCAATGACCATTATTTATGCCGACCCAAAATGGGATATTAACGAGCAAATTATGAATAAATTGGGAATCTCTGCGACCAATGATGCTACGGACGAGTAATCCTCAATAAACGAACAAATATAATACTGACAATTAATATTTTAACAGAATGAAGAAAACTTTTTTATTTATAACTGCACTATTTTTATTTGCAGTTACTGCCAATGCTCAAAAGTATGGTCACGTTAACAGCGCTGAAATTTTAAAAATTATGCCGGGCGTTGATTCTATTCAAATTAAACTGTTGGCTTTTCAAAGTGAATTGGAAAGCGAATTTGAAAGTATGATGGCTGAATTTCAGACCAAAAAAGATAAATTTGATAAAGACGCCGGTACAATGTCTTCCGCCGTGCGTCAAGTGAGAGAAAAGGAGTTAGTGGATTTACAAACTAGAATCCAAGAGTTCCAGTACGGTGTTCAAGAAGACCTTGAAGAGAAAAAATATGAATTAGTAAAGCCCTTTCAAGATAAATTACAAAGTGCAATCAATGACGTGGCAAAAGAACATAACTTTGCATACGTTTTTGATGTTCAAACACTACTTTATTACGAAAAAGGTGAAGATATCACGGATTTGGTTAAGAAAAAATTGGGGATTAAATAGAATACGAACTAATTAATATTTTTTGCAATGAAAAACAGAATACTTATTACTATAGTAACTTTTCTATTTTTATTCCCGGCAGTTACTTCAGCACAGCACAACGTCAAATTTGCCCATCTCAATTCTACGGAAATTTATAAAATAATGCCCGGTGTCGATACCGCACAACAATATATTATTGAACTTCAAGAAGAACTTTCAAAGGAAGGCGAGGCGTTACAAAACGAGTTTAAAGAAAAATATGAGCAATATACCAAAATGTCGTCAACTTATTCTGCTACTGTTATGAAAATGAAAGAAGATGAGTTGAATGCCATGTATGTGCGAATTCAGGAATTTTCACAAAATGCAGAGGAGGAGCTATTGCTGAGACAACAAGAATTGTTAAAACCTTTTCAGGACAGATTATTGGCTATTGTTAAGAAAATTGCCGAAGCCGAAAATTATACCTACGTTTTTGATACTTCTACATTGTTGCATTATGACGGCGGGAATGATATCACCGATAAAGTGAAAAAAGAGTTGGGAATTAAATAAAAAAAACTAGGATTTATCTTCGATTTTTTTCAAATCATCTAAATTATAGTTAGACCCTTCCTCCATTTTCTTTTGGTTGGTAATCGCAAACTCTTCGAGAGAGTTAGGCATTTTCCCCACGTTATTCATCTCAATAATACTTTTAGCCTTTTCCAAAGGTATCGCAAAAATGGTAGAACTATCATTGACATAGCTGTACCAAACAATTTTCTTGAAAATGTCAATCTTATTTTGCTGTCCTTTGCCTTTTTTAGTCTTTAATTGAATATTTGCACTTGGAAAAGCTTTAATTTCTTGTAGGTAAGTGGATTGTTCAAAATTGAGGCAGCATTTAAGTTTTCCACACTGTCCCGCTAATTTTTGAGGATTTAAGGAGAGTTGTTGTGTGCGAGCGGTACTGGTAGAAACGGATTGGAAATTGGTTAACCACGATGCACAGCACAATTCACGTCCACACGTACCGATGCCGCCTAAACGCCCCGCCTCTTGTCGCACACCAATCTGTTTCATCTCAATCCGAACTTTAAATTGTTCAGCTAATATTTTTATAAGTTCCCTGAAATCAATTCTTTCGTCCGCTGAATAATAGAAAATAGCTTTTGAGCCATCTCCCTGATATTCAACATCATTAACTTTCATTTTTAAATTTATATCCCAAGCAATATAACGTGAAGAGAGCATGGTAACATTTTCCAATTCTACAATCGAAATCCATTTATCAATGTCAGCGGCACGTGCCAAGCGATAAATCTTTTTGGTAACATCAGACTCTTTCACTTTTTTGTGTGCTAATTGTCGTTTAACCAAAGGTCCTGTCATAGAGACAATTCCAATATCAAAACCGGGAGTAGCTTCCACCGCTACAATATCGCCAACATTATACACACCTTCCGGGGGAAGATGAAAAAACTCTTTTCGGCTGTTTTTAAAACGCACCTCAGCAATAGGATATTGGCAAGGGGCAACAGTAATATCTTGCTCTTCAACCCAATTGTAAGAGCTTAATTTACAGGCGTTTGTATTATATGCTTTACAAAAAGTTTCCTCTATATTCGGAGTCTTTGAAATGCCACGAGTTAAAAAAGCATTCTTAGCTATTTTTTCCGCTTCAACGCTATTCGTTGAACGAATATCCATAGCCAGATAATCTTCTAAATTCTCTGAATTTGTATGGTCAGTCTCTTCTTTAGCTTTATTATTTTGTTTCATCTGTTTAAATTTGAGTTCGTTTTTGCAAAAATACGAAATAATTTCTTATCCCCTTTTTCTGCATTCAGAAATCTATTTCCTGCCCGTTGTGTTTTTCAAATTATGATTATAAATCGAAGATTTTCAATTAGTTATAGTCTCTTTTTCTCTATTTTATTTTTTATTAGGGCGTGCCCCCTCGCTACGCTCGGGGTCGGCGCCCGGTTCCAAGTCCGCGGGCACAAGCCGTGGGGACGCAAGGCGGCAAAAAGAGCTTACAAGCTCGCTTTTTTGCCGCCGCGTCC
>Ga0255344_1001457_pt1 | contig 31713 bp, 24 predicted proteins | sample wastewater_treat_5_FD_192414 | JGI IMG/M metagenome (GOLD analysis project Ga0255344, IMG submission 192414) | Wastewater microbial communities from Lulu Island WWTP, Vancouver, Canada - plant18 | ecosystem: Engineered > WWTP > Wastewater > Unclassified | place: Canada: Vancouver, British... | reverse complement strand
CCCTGTTTCAGCCCCATTCGGCGTAAGACGGATAACACCTGCGTGGCCAGCGATTTCAACCCGCTTTGGTGCAACTCGATCACGTAAGGATCCGACAAAGACAAAAATCTATTCGCGAAGGAGGCTGTTCGTTTCCGTGTCTCCGGTTGGTAAAAATAAACGAAAGCGTCCCTGGGATTACCCGGGAAAAGCTCTTCGAATACGGAAAAACACGCCTTTCGCTCTTCGAGAAACTCGCAGTATGCCAGGTACTTACGAAACAGTTCCTTGACCAACCAGAAACCGCTGCCCTCGTCTCCCAGTAAGTATCCCCAACCGCCGGAACGAACCCTCTTCCCTTCTTCGTCCTTTCCAAGTACGATCGAGCCGGTGCCACAGATGACCAGGACCCCAGGTTCTATGCCAAAGTTGGCGTAGTAGGCCCCGTCCGCGTCTGGCAAGATACGACAGGCGGTCGTTGGAAAAATCGTGTCACACAACGCTTTCACTTTGTCAAATTCAGGTTTCCCATCGATGCCGGCCATCGACAGCGTGAGGGCGTCGACCATCGGCACCTTGTGCTTAAGAAAACGGAGGATGTTCTCTATCTCTTTTTCTCCCGCGGAAAGAAAGTTCGCGTTCTTTTCGAGAGTTTCTTTCCGGATGAGGTTTCCGTCGCCACTCATCCAAGTCGCGCGTAGGGTGCTACCTCCGGCGTCGATCGCGAGAAAAGTCTTCATTTCGGTTTCACCTTCATAGCCCGCCTCAAAAAACCGCCGTGCTTTTCCAAGGCTTCGCGGGCTTGTTCTGGGGTCATATCGTTGATAATCTGCAAAATCGCCTGTTTCGCTTTCCAATTCGCCTTAATCAATTCGGATTTCGCGCGTTCGGGGGATTCGCCGGTGCTCTCCTTGACGATCTTTATCGCCCGTTCCCGGAGCTTTTCGTTGAGAACGACGACGTCGATCATAAAGTTTTGAAAGACCTTCCCCATTTTGACCATCGTCGCGGTGCTGATCATATTCAAAACCATTTTCTGGGCGGTGCCAGCCTTCAGCCTTGTGGAACCAGTCAAGACCTCCGGCCCCGTCACGACCCTCACCACGGTGTCTGCCAGTGGCGCGATTTCGGGCTTTCGCACATTGCAGATCAGCGCGGTGGGGCATCCGATTTCCTTCCCCTTTTTGAGGGCACCCTTGACGAATGGCGTTCTCCCGCTTGCCGTGACACCGATGATGTAATCAGTTTTTCGGACGGCCCTGCTGACGATCTCTGTTTCTCCCGAAGCCTCCTGATCTTCGGAACCTTCTAGGGCTCTGAAAACGGCCTCGGTTCCGCCGGCCATAATCGGGATAAACAGGTCCGCAGGCGCGTTGAAAGTGGGGATCAGCTCGACGGCGTCGATGATGGCCAACCGTCCGCTCGTTCCGGCGCCGACGTAATAGATCTTTCCCCCGTTCTCTATCGTCGAAAGACACGTCGCCACAACTTGTGAGATCTCTTTCAGGGCATCCCTTATCGCCAGGGGGATCGTCGCGTCTTCTTCGTTCATCGCCTGCAACAGTTCGCCGATTGAGAACTGGTCCAGGTCCATCGTTTTGGGGTTCCGTTTTTCGGTGTCCAAGTTTTCTAACATCACGTTTCTCCTTCTTTCACGTATTCGGATTTTATTGTTTTTTCAACGTTGAAGCCAGCAAGATCGAAGCGATGCTGCCGAGAACGCCAATCACCTTATATGAAGTGGGTGTGAAGCGTTTCTGCTTACTTTCGGAGGTAAACAGCAGGAGGTAGCCGATGGTACTCCCCGCTCCCGTGATTTCGGCCAAAAGTGCTTCTAGAAAAGACCCTTCTGTGTCGCCAAAACCCCCGGGGTCAGAATGAGGAGCGCGGGAGGGGTTGACAACGTGGGCCGTCGTCAGAAACACATTCGCGTCATAGAATCGGGTGGCCGTGTGGGTTTTCAGCACGTGGAAAACAGAGGGGTCGATCGGATCCCTTTTCAGGGACTGTGGAACCGCGCCGAGCGAGAAATGCGAGCGCCAACCGCCATTTCCAGGGAGAACCAACATTCCGCCATCGGCTTCCGGGATCAAGAGCCGGGCGTGTTCGAGAAGCTCGTGAAGGTAGTCTTCTTTAACGAGTAACGCTTTTTCGTAAAGCGCGTTGGTGGTGAGGATGAGTTGTTCGAAGGTCTTGAGGGCCTCCGAATCTTTTCTTGCCTCCTCCTCTTTTTCCTGAAGGAGAAGCCTTTGTATCGTCTTTTCCGCTTGAAGGGCGTCGATCCGGGCTTTCAACGCCGCCGTCTCTCGTTTCGAAGCTTGTAAAAGCTCTAAAAACAAGAAGAAGAGATAGACGAGGACTCCCAGAATGAAAAAACCTATCGGACTCGGGATACTCCGGTAAACGTGCCAACCGTCGAAAACGAGGCCGGATAGAACGGCCGCGTAGCCGATCGTCAGCCATATCGACGAGGAGCGGAAGGAACGAACGAGAAAGAGGCACAGATTACCGGCCAAGAGAAGGATACCGACCATCGGAATTCTGAAAAGGAGCAACAGTGTGCCAATACCGTCGATAACGAGGAGGCGATTGAAGAAGGTTTTATCGGCGGAGTCGAGATTCTGTCCGAGCGCGAAGAAAACGAAAAAGTAAACGACCCAGCGGAACAGGAGGCTTTCGTTCTGTGGGGAGAAAAGAATTCCGGGAACGAAGGCCCTTTGAGAGGAGGCCAAGAACAGGGCCACCAAGCCGAAGGCCAGAAGACCAACGATTTCCACCGCGTTGGCGAGGGGCGCGTCCGACTCCTTTTTACTGGGCGAGCGAAGGAGAAAGGTATGAAACGAGAGGTTCAGCAGGGAAAAACCGGCGAACCAGAAAGGGGAATGCTCGCGGTAAAAATGAAGAGCCTCTCTCTTGAAGGCGACGACGAAACTCGCGGGCCACAGCCCTGTGAAGAACGGCAACGCCGATCCGCCCGAACCGGGTGAGACCAGGCACAGCTGAGCTACTATAAAGAACAGCAGGTTAATCACCAAAATCGAAAAACACAGTATGATCGCCTTTTTGATTCCGGACGACTCCATCCGACACCTCTTCCGGCAAACAGGAATCAGGAGCGCAAAAAACGGCGGACTCCCTGGTACCCTTCCTCATATAGAACTGACACATCCTGCCGAGAATCCTCGACGGGTGCGTTTAGCTTGATGACCCAATTGAACTGTCTCAAAACCCTTCTTTTCAATTCGAGGGTCCGATACAAGTCCGCGGCCAAGAGTATCTGCATCGCAGACTCAAACGGCGCGTGCTCTTCGTCGGGACCGGCATCCAAACACACGTGGAAATGGTGGTCCGCGAAGGGCTCGTAGCGTGAGGCTACCCCTTGGAAACTATCGGTGCTGATCACCAGTCGATCTCCGATCCGGATGGGTTCAAAAAAGGGGAGAAAGGCCGTCGCCCCCTTTAGGACCGTGCGGTCGTGTATGGGCAGAAAGACCTCGCAGGCGAGCGGGAGGTCAAAGGCTGAAGCGAAGACCGGTATCTGACTCTTTCTCTCCCCCACGAACCCGAAACGCGCGTCCACGAAGTCCGAAAACCTCTTAGAATTCGAGAGTTGAAGCTTCTTTTTCGATTGCTGGGACTTCACCAGAATCAGGAAGTCCTCGATCATTTGCGACGCTTTCGACGTCTCTTTTCCGAGATTGATCAGGCTATGCGTTTTCAGGCTGCCGCAGAGCTCTTTTCCGAATGAAGAGAAGCAATCGGCCGTCTGCTCCAAGCCGAAAAAGGCGTAATAGGCGGCGATAAGGCTGCCGATTCCGGTGGAGACGAGGCACAAAGGGCGCCCCAAGTTTTCTTCCAACGCCTTCAGAGCCCCGACGCTGCGGAGCGCCGTTTCACAATCCCCATTGAGGTACACTAGATAAGCGATAGCCGATCGATCTCCTTTTCATAGATATCGGAAAGGATTTTGTCGCTCTTCTCGATGATCTCGTCAACGCGGTCGAAACGGAACCATTCGATATCGAGCGAGTCGAAATAGATGGCGAGTTGCGCCCGCTCCATATCCATTTTCACGAGCCGTTCCCCTTTGAGGTCATCGACGTGTGCGATGAGGTCGAAGATGTTCTCGAAACGCTGTTTCTTGGGCACGTAGCTCACGTCGACGCCGATGACGGTCTTTGCGCCTAGGCGGTAAGCTTCCTCAACGGGGACGACACGGGTCACGCCGCCGTCGACGTAGTGGCTGCCGGCCAAGGGAACGGGAGCGAAGGCGCCGGGCACGGCAGAGCTCGCGCACACCGCATCGGAGATGAAACCGTAATCGAACAGCTCTTTTTTCCCCGTTTGCGCATCCGTCGCCACGATCCCCAGGGGGATTTTGGTATCGCTAAAGCGCGCTTTCCCAAAGATCGAAGAAATGAGGTCATAGAGGAAATACTCGTTCATCATTGAACGTGTCGCGGTGGTCTTGTAAGCGGCGGACAGCTTACCGGTCAGGGAGACCTTACCTTGAAGCGTACGGGTGAGCTCGAGGATGTTTTTCGCGCTCTTTTCCACGAAATAGCCTAAGAGTTTCTCTACGGTGCGGATATCTTTGAACAACGCGAAGGCGCTACCGATGACGGACCCCATACTGGACCCCGTGATGACGGACGGAACCATTTCTTTAGCGCACAAACGCCGTAACACCGCCACGTGAGCGAACCCTCTCGCGCCCCCCGCCCCCAAAGCAACGCCTAAGCCCTTCATCTGCCCTCCCCCTTTTGTGAAGTATTATATCACAAGGCGGGCTCTCTAAAGGGCACGCCGCTGGGGACGTCAAACGCCTGGGAGCGCCAACTTTTAAGTTAGCATGTTCTCCGGGAAGGGCCTGGGAACGCTTGGGAACGCCAACTTTTAAGTTGGCATGTTTTCCCAGAAGGCCTTGGGAACAGCGCTGGGAATGCCTGGGAACACCAAACTTCAGTTTGGCAGGTTTTCTGAGAGCGCCTGGGAACACCAAACTTCAGTTTGGCAAGTTTTCTGTGAGAACGCCTGGGAACGCCAACTTTTAAGTTGGCATGTCTTCTATGTTCTCATCCCTCTCTCCGTGCCCTCTGTGTTCTCTGTGCGAACCTCTTCTTTTGTCTTCTAGAAACCTTGCCAATCTAAAGATTGGCGTTCCCAGAACAGCGTTCCCAGCGCGCGACATTCACGTAAAACCCGCTAACGTTTCAGTGGCTCATCACGACCTTCAAGCTTTCGACGAACATCTGTGGCATCTTTCGATTTCTGAAGTTCGGGTCCTTGTCTAGAGACCCAAGGAAGGTTTCGAGTTGGGATTTATGCTCTTGCAGGTAGGCAAGGCGCTCGAGGTAGTGGCGCATTTGATCGATCTCGAGGTCTCGAACGACGGGGCCGTGACCCGGAATGATCTGCTTATGGCGCTCCTTCTTGAGCGTTTTCAGGACCTTAATCCACGTTTTAATATGGCTATCCGCAACGATTTCCGGGTGATACTGGCTGACGACGAGGTCGCCGGTGATCAAAATTCCATACTTCGGGATACGGATCACAATAGTATCCGGGGTGTGCCCCCCCACATTCTCCAGAAACAGGTCAAGGCCACCGAAAGAGAGCTTGTACTCCCTATCGAAGGTGATCGAGGGTGGGACGATGATGAGGTTCTCCTTCTCCAAAAGGGGCTCCTTCTGGATCACGTAGCCGATGTATGTTTTGTCCATCTTACGAAAGAATTCTTCCGAGGTTTTACAGCAACACAAGGGGGCGTTAAACCCCGAATTCCCAAAGGTGTGGTCGGGGTGGTAGTGGGTATTGACGACCAAGGCCACCTCGCTGTTGAGCAGCCTTTGAACCGTCGTTTTTACCTGTTCCGCTTTGGAAGGAAAAAGCGAAGAATCGACGATAATCGTGCCTTCCGAAGTCGTCACCGAAACGATATTTGAACCTCCAAAAGGGTTATCATACACGATAATACCGGGCGCTATCTCTTTCAAAAAGATACTCCTCCAACCGTCCTGCGTTGTAATCTAAAAGTTATTTACCACTATACGTTTCTATAAAGAGCGTGAGAATTCCTTTCTAAAGAAGGCAGAAAGACGGTCGGAACGTCTGGGAACTCCGCAGGGCTGGGAGCACAGAAAACATTGTTCGCACAGAGTACACAGAGAACACAGAGGGGAGATTCAAACTGGGGACGCTCGAGGACGCTTGGGAACGCCAACTTGTAAGTTGGCATGTTCTCTGAACTTCAGTTCGGCATGTCTTCTATGTTTTCACTCCTCTCTCCGTGCCCTCTGTGTTCTCTGTGCGCAACTTTTTTGTATTCTAGAGAACGCCCGGGAACGCCGGACTTTAGTCCGACATGCTTTCTATGTTTTCATCCTTTCTCTGTGCCCTCTGTGTCCTCCGTGCGAACCCTTCTTTTATCTTCTATAAGTAACGCCAATCAAAAAGATCGGTGTTCCCAGTGTGCACTTCTCCGTGCCATCCGTGCCCTCTGTGTGAAACCCCAAAACCTTCCGTTCGCACAGAGAACACAGAGGGGAGATTCAAACTGGGGACGCTTGGGGACGCTTGGGGACGCTTGGGGACGCTTGGGAACGCTTGGGAACGCCAACTTTTAAGTTGGTATGTTTTCTTCAACTCCATCCGGTATGTCTTCTATGTTTTCATCTTTCTCCGTGCCCTCTGTGCCCTCCGTGCGAACCCGTCTTTCCTCTTTTTTGGCGTTCCCAGGGCCTTCCCAATGTGCACTCTCCGTGTTCTCTGTACCCTCCGTGCGAACCCGTCTTTCCTCTTTTTTGGCGTTCCCAGGGCCTTCCCAGTGTGTACTCTCCGTGCCCTCTGTGCGCTCCGTGCGAAACCCTTTTTTCTTTTTTTGGCGTTCCCAGAGCGGCGCCCCCGGGCGTTTACGTTCTATCCCCTTACGGTGGGGATTTCCCGCCAGCAGGTGGTATAACGAGGTGTCACGTTTTCTTTTCTATCCTGATGTGCCTTACGAGTCCCGATAGAACCAAACTGAACGACATTTCTACGGATGTTTTGGTTCAGGCGATCGACCAGTTCGACAACCTGCTGCTCCTTTTGTTGAGACTCGAGGTCCTCGAACAGGGACTGTTGAACCCGGGCGCGGGGGTAGATACCGGAGAAGTACACGCCGGCTTTTTTATAGAAGTAGCCATAAAGGTAAATACGTTTGAGCCCCTCGCGCGCCAAGCGCAGCATCTCGATCGTGTTATCCGTTGGGCGACGAAAAACGATCGGTTGGCTGCCCAGGTAAGCTTCTTTGGCAAAACGAGAGGTCATCACGAAGATCGTCATCATATTTGCGCAACACTTTTCAAAACGCAGCTTTTCCGCACCGCGACTGACGTGAGCGGCCAAGGCCTCGAACAATTTCTCGAAGTCCAAGATCGGCTCTCCAAAACTACAGGAGTGGATCAAGCTCTTCCGGGTTTCGGGTGGGGCGATCGTGATACAGGGCTCGCCGTTCAATTCCTTCACCATCCGCAAGCCCACGACGCCCATCATCTTTCGTATAGTCGTGAGATCGGCGGTTTTGAGTTGGTAAATGGTATCGATCCCCTTCGCGTGGAGTTTCTTCCCCCAGCGATGGCCGATCCCCCATATCTCGTCGATCGGGTAACGCATCATCCAGGAATCGGTCTCATCGGAAAAAGCGGAGAAGACGCCTTGGTACGGGGCGTGTTTTTTCGCGAGGCGGTTGGCAAATTTGGAAAGCGTACGGGTTGGCCCCCAACCGATCGACACGGGAATACCGGTCCATCGACGAACCGTGTCACGGATCTCTTTACCGAAGGCTTCGAGGTGATCCAGTGGAAAAGCTCGAAAAGACAAAAAGCTCTCGTCGATCGAATACAACTCGATATCGGGGCAAAACCCCGACAACGTTTGCAAAATCCTTCGGGACATATCGCCGTAGAGCGCGAAGTTTGAGGAGAACGCGATAACCCCGTGCCGGTCGAGCTCTTTACGAATCTTGAAATAGGCGGTTCCCATAGGAATACCCAACGCTTTAGCCTCTGGGGAACGCGCCACGATACAGCCGTCGTTGTTAGAAAGAACCACGACCGGCTTCCCCTCCAGTTTCGGATTGAAAACCCGTTCGCAAGAGACGAAAAAATTGTTGCAATCCACTAAACCATAGACCCGTTGACGCATACGCCCACCGACCATATCCCAACCAGGAGAATCCTGTGCAATACTTAACGCTTAACGATACCAAAAAACTGTGAAAAAAGCAACCGGCCCGAGAACGCTTAGGAACGCTCTGGAAGGCGCGCTGGGAACGCCTTCAGGACGCCGCCAGAGCGGCGGACTTTAGTCTGGCATGTCTTTTTGTTTTGGGAACTTCTGGGAACGCCAACTTTTAAGTTGGCATGTTTCACAAGATAAAACAGGATTTCGCACAGAGAACACAGAGTACACAGAGAACGCAGAGGGAGATTCACGCTAGGAGCGGCGGAGAACGCCACACTTCAGTACGGCATAGGGATTTCTTGGGTCATCGCGGGGTAACCAACGGAACCCCGCGATCCGCTCTTTCGCATTATCGGTAGAAAGGATTCAGAAACTGGAAAAAAGCGCAGATGTGTAGCGCGCCTTTGCGGAAAGAAAAATCGCTTACGCCGCGATATATGTTCTCTCCGCGTTCTCCGTGCCCTCTGTGCGAACCCTTCTTTTATCTTCTAAAAGTCAAGCCAACGCCTTAAGTACGTAGATCCCGTTCAACACGAGGAGCTCTTTCGCGGAAGACGTGTATCCGCTTTGGGAGAACGCCGCGAAAAAAGTTTTCGGGCTTTTTTCGTTGATTATATTCTTGATCTCAACCCATCGGTCCGCTTCGCGTTTCCCGTACTTCCCTTTCGTGTCTTTCACGTCGATCCACAACTCGACGTTCCCTTTCACGATCAGGTCGATCTCTCGGTCCCGTAGTCCCACTTTGACCGTTTCGCGTTCTAAGATCGTTTTCGGTTTGATGGTGAGATCGATCCCGTTTTCCGCGAGGTCTTTCAGGTTGAACGGCTTCTTGATCCGTTCTCTCACGAGATATTCGCGGAATTTCCCTTTCTCATAGCTCGTCCTTCCCATCTCTTGACGAAGCTCTTTTTTTATGTCCGGGACAAAGTAGTCGATCTCTTTTTGATAGAGGCGTCGAAAGACGAGTTCGTAGGTTTTGTCTTTCGCAATTTTATAATCGAAGTTCGTTTCGCCTTGCGAGATCAGGTCTGCTTTGATTAACTTTTGCAGTTTCGTTTCCAGATCTGCGTCGGTCATATCGAGGTTCAGGTCTTTGATTATCTGCGCTCGTGTGCGTTCTTCGCCAGCCTGAAACAGGTACAGCAAGAGCCTCTTCGCGTTTCTTTTGTTCACTTCCACGAAGATTTTTGCGATGTATTCGCCCCAGGTCTTGAAAATCAATCCGCTCGTGATCTCTTGCGTGTACACTTCGATGATGTTGTCCTCGTGAACGTAGTCTTTTTTGGTGTTGTGTTTTGACGAGAAAAGCGCATAGATATACAAAGGGTCTCCACAGGTGAGGTTCCAAAGCTTGTCCACTCCGATATTGTCGATCTTAGACCTATAGACCTCCGCGTACTTCCAAATCGCTTCTTTCGCCTCCTCTTCCGGGAGGTTCTCCAGGACATTCTCTTCGAATCGCGCCGTGAGTCTACGTACGATCTCCAACAACCCGTGGACTTCGCTGCCCGAAACAATGAGCGGCGCTTCTCGCTTCTCCGCAAGGTCAAGGTACGTCCCGCTCATCGTATCGATCGTATTCTTTTGATCATCGAGGATATAGGCGTTGATGTTTTGAAATTCATCGATGATTTGGACGACTTTAACCCCTGTCGACACGGCGATATCAAACGGGGTTCGGCTCGCGACCGTCCACATCGAATCCCAGTTGCCCGTTTTTTCATATGCGTCAATCGACTGGCTTCTCATAAGAAGTTCTGGATACGGGGCGATGTGTTTTTTTAATGCTATGTAATTGAATGGGGTTATGACCCAGTCCTTTTTCCGTGTGAGGAATGAAAGATAGTGGCTTGCGAATGTCGCGAAAAATTCTTTCGCGAAGCTGGCAAGCGTGATCCGTCGGTCTTGTATCGCGCAGTAGAAAGGAATCACTTTGCTTTCCGAACAGCTCCACAGGATATTGAACAACCGTTGCAAAAACGCCGTTTTTCCTTTCTTCCGCCTGGCGACTATCGCTTGACTTCTAGCGATGTTTCCCATCAAACGCTCGTACCATTCTCCAAGAAAGAAATCGAACTCCTTCTTTCTCCCGACGAAGAGCTCGGTGTTTCCTATTTGCTCCGGTAAGGCGTAGGTTATCGTTTCCGGTATCTTGAACATCGCATTCACCCGCTTTGTTTGTGTTTGATTAAGATTATAGCATAGAACGCCGCCAGAGCACACGGGAATTTCTGGGAACTCCTGGGAACGCCAAAGATTCCGTTCGCACAGAGTACACAGAGAACGCAGAGGGGAGATCCAAACTGGGAACGCTGGGAACGCCGCACTTCAGTGCGGCATAGGGTTTTCTTGGGTCATCGCGGGGTAACCAACGGGACCCCGCGATCCGCTCTTTCGCATTATCCGTAGAAAGAATCAGAAACTGGAAAAAAGCGCTGATGTGTAGCGCGTCGTTGCAGAAATAAATATCGCTTACGCCGCGATGTATGCTCTCTCCGTGTTCTCCGTGTCCTCTGTGCGCAACTTCTTTGTATTCCAGAGAACGCCTGGGAACGCTAACTTTTAAGTTGGCATGTCTTAAATGTTTTCATCCTTTCTGCGTGCCCTCCGTGCCCTCCGTGCGAAACTTTTTTGTATTCTAGAGAACGCCTGGGAACGCCGGACTTTAGTCCGGCATGTCTTCTACGTTTTCATCTTTCTCTGTGTTCTCCGTGTTCTCCGTGCGAACCCATCTTTTATCTCCTAAAAGCCATGCCAATCTAAAGATTGGCGTTCCCAGCTTGCCCTCCGGGCCCTCCTTGTGAACCCGTTCTTTTCTTCTAAAACCTGCCGCGCTGAAGTCCGGCATTCTCACGCCGCGCACATTATTACCCCTCTTCCCCCTTAAGCACGTAGATCCCGTTCGATACGAGGAGCTCTTTCGCGGAAGATGTGTATCCGCTTTGGGAGAACGCCGCGAAAAAAGTTTTCGGGCTTTTTTCGTTGATTATATTCTTGATCTCAACCCATCGGTCCGCTTCGCGTTTCCCGTACTTCCCTTTCGTGTCTTTCACGTCGATCCACAACTCGACGTTCCCTTTCACGATCAGGTCGATCTCTCGGTCCCGTAGTCCCACTTTGACCGTTTCGCGTTCTAAGATCGTTTTCGGTTTGATGGTGAGATCGATCCCGTTTTCCGCGAGGTCTTTCAGGTTGAACGGCTTCTTGATCCGTTCTCTCACGAGATATTCGCGGAATTTCCCTTTCTCATAGCTCGTCCTTCCCATCTCTTGACGAAGCTCTTTTTTTATGTCCGGGACAAAGTAGTCGATCTCTTTTTGATAGAGGCGTCGAAAGACGAGTTCGTAGGTTTTGTCTTTCGCAATTTTATAATCGAAGTTCGTTTCGCCTTGCGAGATCAGGTCTGCTTTGATTAACTTTTGCAGTTTCGTTTCCAGATCTGCGTCGGTCATATCGAGGTTCAGGTCTTTGATTATCTGCGCTCGTGTGCGTTCTTCGCCAGCCTGAAACAGGTACAGCAAGAGCCTCTTCGCGTTTCTTTTGTTCACTTCCACGAAGATTTTTGCGATGTATTCGCCCCAGGTCTTGAAAATCAATCCGCTCGTGATCTCTTGCGTGTACACTTCGATGATGTTGTCCTCGTGAACGTAGTCTTTTTTGGTGTTGTGTTTTGACGAGAAAAGCGCATAGATATACAAAGGGTCTCCACAGGTGAGGTTCCAAAGCTTGTCCACTCCGATATTGTCGATCTTAGACCTATAGACCTCCGCGTACTTCCAAATCGCTTCTTTCGCCTCCTCTTCCGGGAGGTTCTCCAGGACATTCTCTTCGAATCGCGCCGTGAGTCTACGTACGATCTCCAACAACCCGTGGACTTCGCTGCCCGAAACAATGAGCGGCGCTTCTCGCTTCTCCGCAAGGTCAAGGTACGTCCCGCTCATCGTATCGATCGTATTCTTTTGATCATCGAGGATATAGGCGTTGATGTTTTGAAATTCATCGATGATTTGGACGACTTTAACCCCTGTCGACACGGCGATATCAAACGGGGTTCGGCTCGCGACCGTCCACATCGAATCCCAGTTGCCCGTTTTTTCATATGCGTCAATCGACTGGCTTCTCATAAGAAGTTCTGGATACGGGGCGATGTGTTTTTTTAATGCTATGTAATTGAATGGGGTTATGACCCAGTCCTTTTTCCGTGTGAGGAATGAAAGATAGTGGCTTGCGAATGTCGCGAAAAATTCTTTCGCGAAGCTGGCAAGCGTGATCCGTCGGTCTTGTATCGCGCAGTAGAAAGGAATCACTTTGCTTTCCGAACAGCTCCACAGGATATTGAACAACCGTTGCAAAAACGCCGTTTTTCCTTTCTTCCGCCTGGCGACTATCGCTTGACTTCTAGCGATGTTTCCCATCAAACGCTCGTACCATTCTCCAAGAAAGAAATCGAACTCCTTCTTTCTCCCGACGAAGAGCTCGGTGTTTCCTATTTGCTCCGGTAAGGCGTAGGTTATCGTTTCCGGTATCTTGAACATCGCATTCACCCGCTTTGTTTGTGTTTGATTAAGATTATAGCATAGAACGCCGCCAGAGCACACGGGAATTTCTGGGAACTCCTGGGAACGCCAAAGATTCCGTTCGCACAGAGTACACAGAGAACGCAGAGGGGAGATCCAAACTGGGAACGCTGGGAACGCCGCACTTCAGTGCGGCATAGGGTTTTCTTGGGTCATCGCGGGGTAACCAACGGGACCCCGCGATCCGCTCTTTCGCATTATCCGTAGAAAGAATCAGAAACTGGAAAAAAGCGCTGATGTGTAGCGCGTCGTTGCAGAAATAAATATCGCTTACGCCGCGATGTATGCTCTCTCCGTGTTCTCCGTGTCCTCTGTGCGCAACTTCTTTGTATTCCAGAGAACGCCTGGGAACGCTAACTTTTAAGTTGGCATGTCTTAAATGTTTTCATCCTTTCTGCGTGCCCTCCGTGCCCTCCGTGCGAAACTTTTTTGTATTCTAGAGAACGCCTGGGAACGCCGGACTTTAGTCCGGCATGTCTTCTACGTTTTCATCTTTCTCTGTGCTCTCCGTGTTCTCCGTGCGAACCCATCTTTTTTACCTTCTAGAAGCCGTGCCAATCTAAAGATTGGCGTTCCCAGCATGCACTCCGTGCCCTCTGTGTTCTCCGTGCGCAACTTTTTTGTATTCTAGAGAACGCCTGGGAACGCCGGACTTTAGTCCGGCATGCTTTCTATGTTTTCATCCTTTCTCCGCACCCTCCGTGCGAAACCATCTTTTTTATCGTCTAGAAGCCATGCCAATCTAAAGATTGGCGTTCCCAGTGTGCACTCCGTGCCCTCTGTGTTCTCCGTGCGAACCCGTCTTTCCTCTTTTTTTAGCTTTCCCGAAAAACTTGCCGCGATAAAGCGCGGCTTTCCCATAAACGGCCTCGAAAAATGAGCCAAGGATGGCGAACTTTCCGAGTCTGATTATTCGACTAATACAGAGTCGGGTACTTCTTATTGACAGAACTGTCTTTTTCATTTATACTCAATACCGTGAAGACTTTCAGCTGGAACCGAGAAAAGAACGAGAAATTAAAGGAAACTCGCGGGATTACTTTCGGGGAAATAGTGGATGCATTGTTAGAGAATAGTTTATTAGAAATCGTCGCGCACCCAAACCGTGAGAAGTATCCGAATCAGAAAATTCTCGTCGTGCTTGTTAGAGATTATTGTTATCTTGTGCCATTTATAGAAACCGAAGAAGAAATTTTCTTAAAAACCATCGTGCCGAGTAGAAAATACACGAAAAAATACTTAAAAGGAGGTAAGAATGGCTAAAAAAGAAATGACTCCTCTCGACGAACTAGATGCTGAAGAGATTGAACTCCTCGAAGCGGCAGAGAAAAATGAGCTCATAACATTACACGAAAACTTGGATAAATACGTACAAGTAGCGAAAAACACGGTAGCGACGAACAAACGTATCAGCATCACCATCGAAGAAAAGGATTTCCGAAGAATCAGGGCAAAATCGATTGATGCCGGTATTTCCTATCAAACTTTAATTAATCGTCTACTACACCAATTTGCCGAAGGAAAGATCGACCTACCCCTTTAGAATGAAGACTCCCTATCATTTTCCGCTTCTTGCGCCACATACTTGGCGCCAATATACCTCGCTTTCGGAATAGAGCTGATTCACAACTGAAATTTAATCATTAGGGTTTAACGAATAAAGCCCTCTTCCGAGTTAGATTGATAGGAACACAGTTATCCCAACCTTGTTAACCGAGGGAGGAATTCTTCATTTTTCGAGTTTTTATCTTCCTCTGTGCCCTTCGTGAGAAGCGCTATTTTCGCGCTTTGGAGAACGCGCCTTTCTGAGAGCGCCAAAACCTTTGTTCGCACAGAGTACACAGAGGGGAGACCCAAACTGGGAACGCTGGGAACGCCAACTTTTAAGTTGGCATGTTTTATGCAACTTCTGTCGGGCATACTTTCTATGTTTTCATCCTTTCTCCGCGCTCACCGTGTGAAACCCCAAAAAAACTTTTGTTCGCACAGAGTACTCGCCTTGCTGGGAACGCTGGGAACGCTAACTTTTAAGTTGGCATGTCTTAAATGTTTTCATCCTTTCTGCGTGCCCTCCGTGCGAAACTTTTTTGTATTCTAGAGAACGCCTGGGAACGCCGGACTTTAGTCCGGCATGCTTTCTAGGCTCTTCGACAATTTACAAGACGTACTTAATAAACATCTTCTATCGTAATAATTATATAGACCCTTAGACCGTTTCGCTAATCCGCTCTAATCGCATAATCGACCGTCTGGCGGACTCCCCTTATTCCTCTTATGTTACTTTATATTTCTTGGATGATCTGTGGGCTTCAAGTAATGTATCGAAGAGCCGCTTTCTATGTTTTCATCCTTTCTCCGCACCCTCCGTGCAAACCCTTCTTTTATCTTCCATAAGTTATGCCAATCTAAAGATTGGCGTTCCCAGCGTGCCCTCCGTGCCCTCTGTGCCCTCTGTGCGAACCCATCTTTTTATCCTCTATAAGTCATGCCAATCTAAAGATTGGCGTTCCCAGTGTGCACTCCGTGCACTCCGTGCGAAACTTTTTTGTATTCTAGAGAACGCCTGGGAACGCCGGACTTTAGTCCGGCATGTCTTCTACGTTTTCATCTTTCTCTGTGCCCTCCGTGTTCTCCGTGCAAACCCTTCTTTTATCTTCCATAAGTTATGCCAATCTAAAGATTGGCGTTCCCAGCGTGCACTCCGTGCCCTCTGTGCCCTCTGTGCCTTCTGTGCGAAACCCTTCTTTCTCTTTTTGGCGTGCCCTCTGTGCTCTCTGTGCGAACCCGTCTTTGCGCTTTTTGGCGTTTCCATAAAAGACTCGCGTGTTTATTTTCGTCCCTTTTTATGATATAATCGAGCCGATAAGAACCAATTGGACTGAACCGCCTACAGCGGGATAGTAAGAATAACCGAAAAGTTCCTGTCACGAAAGAAGGGGACTTTTTTTTTGAAAAAACGAAAGGAAGAAAGTGACTTGAAGAAAACAGAAAGTTTTAATGCTTTGGGACTATCGCAGGAAGCGATAAACGCCATTGAAGAAAAGGGGTTCGTGGAGCCGACGCCGATCCAGAAGAAGGTGATACCGGCGATGCTTCGGGGAACCAAAGACATCATCGGGCAAGCCAAAACGGGCACCGGAAAGACGGCCGCCTTTGGGTTAGCGATAATGGAACGATTAGAAAAAAGAGACGGGATACCGCAGGCGCTCATCGTCGTCCCGACGCGAGAACTCGCGCTACAAGTCTGCGAAGAACTGAATTCATTGAGGGGAGACCGTGGGTTCAGGATCATCTCCGTCTATGGCGGGCAATCCTATGACACACAGTTCAAGCAATTGAAAAAGGGAGTAGAAATCGTTGTCGGAACACCCGGGAGGTTGATCGACCACATCCATCGCGGGACCTTAAACATCGGATCAATCGGCTATCTCGTTCTGGATGAAGCCGATGAAATGCTGAATATGGGCTTCATTGAAGAAATGGAAGAAATCATCAAGAACACCCCGGCGGACAAACGGGTACTCCTCTTTTCGGCCACGATGCCCAGACCCATATTAAGCATTGCTCGGCGGTATATGGGAGACTACGAACACTTCGTGGAAGAAGAGAAGCAGCTCACGGTCAACACGACGGAACAGATATACTTTGAAGTGAACGAAGGCGACAAAGTCGAAGTGTTATGCCGGACGATCGATCTAGAAAGGGATTTTTACGGGTTAATTTTCTGCAAAACGAAAGTCGACGTTGACGAACTCACGCAAAAACTCATCGAACGGGGGTACGATGCGGAGTGCCTACACGGGGACATCGCTCAGTACCAACGGGAAAGGATAATGGAAAAGTTCCGGAAGCGCAGGATCCGGATATTGGTGGCGACGGACGTCGCCGCGCGGGGGATAGACGTCGCCGATTTGACGCACGTCATCAACTTCTCGTTGCCACAGGACCCGGAGGCCTACGTTCATCGGATAGGCAGAACCGGCAGGGCAGGAAAAGAAGGCACCGCCATCACGTTTGTGACACCGGAAGAGTACCGGAAGCTCTCATTTATCAAAAAGATCACGAGGACGGAGATCAAAAAAGAAAAGATACCGCCCGTGAAGAAAGTGATAGAGTCGAAAAAGGCGCGGATCCAAGAACAAGTCGAAGCGATCCTACAAGACACCGACTTGAACGATTACCTCGAACTATCCAAACGGATATTGGGAGACAGGGACCCCGAAACCGTCCTCGCGGCGGTACTCAAACATTCTTTTGGGGAGCAATTAGACGAATCGGCTTACCGACACATACAAGAGGTCACTTATAGAAAACCGAGTAAAACCCGGCTCTTCTTCGCGCAAGGTCGCACGAATGGAATGACCCCGAAAAAACTCGTCCAACTCATACGCACAAAAACGGGGGTCGAAGACCGGAAAATCCGCGAAATCGAAATCCTAGAAAAATTTTCGTTTTTAACTGTCGCCCACGAAGACGCCGAACTCATCCTCGCGACTTTCCGAGACAAAGGAAAAAAACAACTCGTCTCCGTCGCTCGGGAAAGAACCGCCTCTTAAGGTTTTATTTCCTGGGACCGCCGACTTCCTGGGACCGCCAACTTTTAAGTTGGCATGTCTTTTTGTTTCCTGGGCACGTCTGGAACCGCCAGACTTTAGTCCGGCATGTCTCCTCTGGGAGCGCCAAAGGCTTTGTTCGCACAGAGTACACAGAGAACGCAGAGCGGAGACCCAAACTAGGAAAGCTGGGACCGCCAGCTTTTAAGTTGGCATGTTTCCCGCAACTTCAGTCTGGCAAGTCCTTTGCGTTTTCATCCTCCCTCCGTGCCCTCTGCGTCCTTCGTGCGAAACCCTTTATTCTTTTCCCCCTTCGTGCCCTCTGTGCGAACCCTTCTTTCTCTTTTTGGCGTTCTCAGAACGCCTCGCTGATGATTCCCGCGATTCTACTCCCGGCGTCTCCGTTGCCGAAAAGCCCTGTGGACACTTCTGAAACTGCCTTTTTCGACAAAGCACCGGATACGATCTTCTCTTTATTCGCATCCACCAGGGTGTTAAAACCCATATCCACCAACTCTCGCCAACCCGTATCCTCCATCATCACAAGCGCGGGGGTCTCAGCGAAGTAGGCTTCCTTCTGAACGCCGCCGCTGTCGGTGATCACGCAACGGGCGGCCGATAACAGAGCGACGGTATCGGGGTACGGAATCGGATCCGTCACGGTGACCAATTTCAGATAGTGGCCAAAGTCGTTCGCTTCGACCGCTTTACGGGTTCTCGGATGCATCGGAAATACCAACGGGAAATGCTGGGATATTTCGGCAAAAGCTTCCAAGATCGCTCTCAACCGCTCGGGGTGGTCGGTATTGAAATCCCGGTGGAGGGTTGCGAAGAAGAACGATTTTTCGGTCACGGCATATCGAGAGCAGATTTTTCCGACATCCACGGACTGACGAACCGAGAGGAAGAGGTCGTACATCACGTCTCCGGTAAAGAACACACTGGTGGTGATCCCTTCTGCCTTAAGGTTCTCGATAGCCAGTAACGTGGGACAGAACAAAAAGCGGGACACACGGTCGGTGACCACGCGATTGATCTCTTCGGGCATATCCTTTGGAAATTGACGCAAACCGGCTTCGACGTGGGCGACAGGGATTTTCAGCTTTGCGCCCGCCAAGGCTCCTGCAACCGTGGCGTTTGTATCTCCGTGAACCAGCAACACATCGGGTTTTTCCTTCACCGCGATCTCCTCTATTCTCATTATGCCCATACCCGTTTGGTACCCGTGAGAACCCGACCCGATTCCCAAGTTATAATCGGGTTGTTTGATCTTTAAATCAGAAAAGAAGAGGTCCGACATATTCGCATCGTAATGCTGCCCCGTGTGAATCAAGACCTCTTGGATTCCCATTTCTTGAAAAGCCTTGGCCACCACCGCTTCCTTAATGAACTGCGGCCGTGCGCCGACAACTGTTAAGACTTTGACCATAGACCTCCTTGATTGCGATAAGGTAACGTTTTTTGAGCATAACTCGTTTCAATTGACTGGAGTGAAAAAAGCCAGAGAAACTCCGCTTTTCGTTTTACAGTGCGTTGCCAGACTCAGGAAAAAGAATCAGTGCCCTTCCATAGACTTCAGATATTTCCAGCCACTGGATTCGTCCTCAATGGATCGCGTTTTATTTTTCGTTCCCTACCGATCAATCCGATGTTATCAATCCGTTTGCGAATTCTTATGCCGACAGATGATAGGGGTAGGATAGACCCCTTTTTCGCACTCGATGATTTTGAGTTCTTCGCACGTATACACCATTATTCCGTTTGCTATTGCGGTTTTATTGTATTCTTTACGGTCACGGATAAGGTGAATCGCTGACGGCTTTTCTAGGGCCAGTTTTATGCGCGAGGAATCTATTCGTTTTCTCTTCACATTACCCTATTTTTGAGAGTTTCGCGAGTTTCTCTAAAGTTTTGTAGTAGGTCTATTTCCTACTGGTAAGAAAATCCTTTATCTTTTTCGCGCCTAGATATTTGGCAGTTCTCTTGAATCGCTGCCATAAGCGTTGATATGGCCAATAATACTTTGAGCACGTTTCGTCGAATTCCTTATAACTCATAATATGTTTTTCCATTTGATCAGGTTTAGTCCCCGTAATCCTCTTGGCAGACACGCCATGAGTTATCGTTTCTAATATTTCTTGGACGAGATGCCGATAACGCAGTTCCTCGACAGCTAGAAATGCCTCCTTACACCTGCGAATCATTTTTCCAACACTTGCCGTATCTCGCATTTTCGCTAGAACATCTTGGATATTGGAGCCATCGGGTTCAATGGGAATATAATGTTCCTCGGGTTGCATAATTCCACTATAAGGGCCTGGTACACATATCTGGGCTGTTTCAAGAAGCGCCGCTTCGATGTTTCGAGGAGATATCGCTGTAAAGTTCCATGTACCGTCTTCTTCAGGAAAGCAAGCTTTCCTGACCTCTTCGAAAGTAGCATTACGATGTGATGCAAGATATCGATTCACATCGGCGGCGAGTTCCCCTTCAGGGTCCAGTATACTACTTCCACTATTGCTTCCCAACACGAATTTGGAATCTTCAATGAAGTCAAGCCACCTTTCACCAAAAATCGTGTCTTTGGGGTGAGTAGAGATATTGAGAACGTAGTCGGAAAAAGGTATATTATTAACGAATACATTTCCAATAGTACCTTTCGTATATCTCATTTGCCCTAAATACGATAATTTAGATCTATAAGAAACGTCCGTTCTTCTGGACGAAAAAGGTTTCGGGCTCTTACACCGCTCAATCATTTTTTCTGAAATGTAAGAGGTATAACCCAATTTAATTTTATTATCCAATGAAATAGTAGGGTAGAGTATGTCCCAATGATTTGGACATACCGTATATACCAGATCAATATTCCATTCTAACATCCATTTTTCAAGGATCGCAGAACAATCGTAATCATCCTGTGGTAAAGCGATTTTGAAGGCATCAGAATTTCCGATAAATGAATAGTCTTCCAAAGTTTTTTTGTACAATGCAGGAAGACACCGATTGCATAAAAAAGTAGACCCGAGGATTATTCCGTGAAAATCGATGTCTTTAATGAATTTAGGAGGTGGTAATGCGGCGTTATGAACGATATAATGATGTTCTGGGGCGTAATCAGGGAGACAGTACTCTAAATCCCGAACTGAAGTGAGCCACGTTCTTGGGTCGCCCATTCTGTGGAGTATCAATATGTTCAACTTATCGGACATTTTCCGCACCGCGATTGTTAGTCTCAACGTAACGCAACACGTCTGGTACAAAATAACTGTGAGTCAACATAGTTCGAAGGATGTTTTCTTGTTCGTGCTTTGTCCACGTTATCGTACGCCCTAAACCCTCTGCGAGAGAAACTTTCGCCTCAAACCCCAACTTTTCTCTAGCTTTATCTACGGAACCAAAACGTTTGCCAGATCGATCCCAATCGCGAGCTGGCCTAAGATCTACTGGTGTCTGATTTCCAATGAAGGTATTGATCATTTTCGCTAACTCAAAAATAGAAGTTTCCACACCTGAGGCAAGGTTGTATACTTCACCCGCCTTCCCATTCACAGCACATGCAAGAAGCCCTTTGACCGTATCTTCGACGAATATGAAGTCCCGGCTGGTGTTTCCGGAGTTATCTAAAGGTAAAGCTTCCCCATGTAGCGATTTCCAGATGAACGTAGGGACTACGTTACGCCATACGGTATGCGATGTTCCACGCCATTGTCCGGCCCCCAATATTTCCCTAGGACCGTATACGTTCTGAAAACGCGCTTTAACTAAAGGAAGGCCATAGCGTCGGAAATAGAAGTTTCCATACAATTCTCCTACGAGTTTAGAGATGGAGTAAGGACTGTCGTGAAAAAGTGAAACAGGTGCGTCTTCGGTTGTTGGTTTAGCATCATCGTAAGTCTTCTCGGCTACGGCGCAACCGGCAGCCGCATACACCACCTTACGAAGAGAGGAAAAATCCTTTAATGCATCGAAAAGCTTCAAAGAGGTTAACGTATTATTCTCAAGGTCAGCGAAAGGGTCGGCGATCGACGATTGATTACCGTGATAACAGGCGAGATGAAAGACATACTCAATATCTCGGGGAAGCTGAGAAAGTATTCGAGCATCGGTGATTGAGCCAAAAACGAAGCGTACTCTAGGGTCTCTTGGAACATTACGCTGAACTGACGAAAGGAAATTATCAACTATCCAGAGTTCTTTTACAGTCCCTTCTGATAGCAGTAAATGACACAGATTGCTTCCAACAAACCCTGCGCCTCCTACGACCAGAACCTTACTCTTTTCAAAACTCATCAACACTCGTCTCTCTCCTTTTTTCCTGGCTGCATTAAGTGGCTAAATACGTCACTGACTCCGTGAGCTTCATACCACTTCAATTGCCTAGTGATCGTCTCCTCAAACGATACCGAAGTTTTCCAGCCCAAAATGCGCTCCGTCTGTGTAGGATCAAGAACCATCACCGCAACGTCATCAATTCCTGGAGAAATGATTGGAACTTCAGGCGGTTTTATCCCTAAGAATTTTGCTACGATATCGTATACTTCTTTTATTGAATGCCCTTCTCCAGTGGAAACATTGAAAACGCCAGTAGGAAGATCGGAAATTACCAACAACTCGTCCATAAGGGTGAAAAAGTCGCTTATATCCATAAAATCTCGCACGGTGTCACTGCAAAAACAGTCCCGCTCTGCCTTGAGTCGTTTATAAAAAGTCGGAATCGGTCCGATCGCGAGTCTTGGGCCGCAAATGTTCGCTAGGCGAAGCGATATAACAGGCAGCTTCGCGAGTAATAAATAGAGTTCCCCTGCGGTCTTGGATATCCCATAGCTTGTGAAGGGTGCGAGTGGATGGTTCACAGGTACCGGTATCTGCTGAGGGTGACCGTAGCACAGCGCCGTCTGAAAATTGATGATGCGTTTCACGCCTTTGCGAATCGACTCTTTCGCAACCAATACTGCTCCCATAACATTTGTGGCTGTGTCTTCTATCCAATTCTTCGGGTCTTTGTACGAGGCTGCGCTGTGTACAACCACTTCGGGTTCGAAAGACCCGAATGCTTCTTCCATCAATTTTCCGTCGGCTACGCTACCCTCCTTCACGTATAAACCGCCAATTTCCGGCAACACCTCACGTTTTCCCGTGGTAAAATTGTCAATAACCAAAATTTCGTGCCCTGCAGGAATCCAGTGCTCAACGAGATTCGATCCAAGGCACCCTGCTCCGCCCGTAATTAAAATTCTCATTTCTTCACACCTAATTTTCTTGTTGGTATTTTAGATGGGTGTGCCCACCCCTCACACCGAATTGCTCGTAGTATGCAACTGCCTCGCCGACAATTGTAGAAAGAGGTGAAAATTCAATCTTTCCGAAATCTTGGAAGGTACGTGAAGGATCTAAAAGAATCGAAGGGGTGTCGTCTGGACCGAGTTCGCGGATTTCCGGTTGGGGATACTCCGGCAGATTCATCGCCCGAACGACTGCATTATACAAGTCTACTATGGGAATATCTGTCCCAGAAGAGAAATGGTAAGCGCCGTGGCCAACTCCATCGCAGGCGTCCAACACAGTTTTCACAAGGTCTTTTACAAAAACGAAGTCTCTGCGCGCTTTCGTGACAAAACAGCGCCTGCCTTCAGAAAGTCGTTGGTAAAAAATCGGGAGAGGACCGCTGACGTTTCGCGGCCCCACTACATTGGCCAACCGAAATGTTACATAATCTAACCCTGAAATTTCTAAAAAGTCCTCGTTCGCAGTTTTTGTTATCGCATAACTGCTGTTAGCGGGGAGCTTCGGATGCGAAAGAGTGATTGGTCGTTGTAAAGGTTTTAACCCGTAGCAAAGCGCGGTCTGAAAATAGATAAACCGTTTCACTTTATTGGCTTTAGCTGCTTGGATTACATTTGCACCGCCGACGCAGTTGGTCATCGTATCATTGTACCAATCATCAGGGTTTTTATACGACGCAGCGGTATGAACAATCACATCGGGGTGAAAGTCCGAGATCAGAGAATTTACGAGTTCTCTGTTTGCAATGGTATCAACCACCAATCGTAGTTTCGGGTGTCCCTTGAGATGTTCTTTTCGTCCTGTAGCGAGGTTGTCGATCGTCAGCACTTCATCACCCCGACCCAAGAGCATTTCGGCGATATGAGAACCTATCTGGCCACATCCGCCCGTTATGAATACTTTCATCGAAATCCTCTCCTTCCTTCTGATAATCACTTTGTATTTAACGATTGGAAATATCCTTTTTTATCGTGAAACTCTTGTTGCCACAACTCCAAACAAAGTAGACCCCAAATATTCCTACCATATTTGGGTTCTTTGTCCAACAACCGAAGTACCTTTTTATTATCCACGAAATTTCTGGAAAGCGCCTTTGTTGAGGAGAACACATCTATTACAAAATCTTTCGCTTCTCCTTGAATCCACTGTGTAAAAGGAGTGGGGAACCCTTTCTTGTCGGTTCTCTCTAGAATCACCTTTGGAAGATGAGGCTTTGCTATCTCGTGGAGGATATATTTCATTCGGCCGTCTTTTATTTTTATGTTTGCCGGAATTGTCGCCACAAACTCAACAAGCGGATGATCTAAAAAGGGCAAGCGTGACTCCACACCCCAAGCCATTGACGTGCGATCCTCCACTTGCAGTAAGGCTGGTAGTAGTGTTTTGAAGTCAAAATGAGTCATTTGATCGAGATAAGACTCCTTTCCTACATTGGTTCCTTTGAAAATTGACCGGAAGATTTCGTAAGGAGAGTACTCTCCTAACTCATTCCAGCGAATTGCTTCTCCTAAATCCGGCGCCCGATTAATCAGTCTGAAATACCGTTTGTCCATCTCATCGAAAAGGCCCTCGCTCCAAAACTTCGCGAGCATCGGTTGATAATCTTTCAGAGCAGTAAGGTTTGGTATGATGGACTGGTAGGTGAGCACAAAGCGAGCCCCACCTGTCACGCCATTTATGGCTCCTTTGATACATTGCTCAAAATAAGCCACGAGGTATCGAATATAGCCTCCAAAGATTTCATCGCCGCCTTGTCCTCCTAGGAGGACTTTTCTGTGTTGAGAAGCTTCTTGAGAGACTAGGTATTGAGGAAGCGCGCCCGGTCCCGCAACCGGAAAATCCATATGGTAAATCACATTTCGAATGTGTTCAAGGAAATCGTTACAGTGAATATCTCTTATTTTTAGGTCGAAACCAGAATAATGGGCAACGGCCTTTGCATAATCGCTTTCGTCGAAAGCCGATCCAAACTCCTTAAAACGGCCATTGAAACCGATCATCTCATTTTTTTGGACTAGCTTTGCAGCTAAAGAAGCGATAGTACTTGAATCCAGCCCGCCCGAAACGTAAGCGCCTACGGGTACGTCACTCTGCATATGAAGCGAGACGGATTCTGAGACCAATGATTCAAGCCGATCTTGGAAATATTTCTCTGTATGGTCGAAATCGAGTGAGTAATACACTTCCCAGTATTTTTCGACTTTGACATTCCCATCTCGTATTATTAGTAAATGCGCCGGCGGTAACTCGTTTACCCCTACGAAAAGCGTCTTACCTCCGAGACAAAACTGGAAGGTCAGGTAGTCTTTTAGTCCATCGACATCAGTCTCGATATCTGGCAAAAAAGGGAGAAGTGCTTTAATCTCCGAAGAAAAATAAAGAATATCGTCTACCAGCGCGTAGTAGAATGGCTTGATGCCAAAACGGTCTCGAGCGCAGAACAGCGTTCTTCGTGTTTCATTCCAGATTGCAAAGGAAAACATACCTCGAAACCGATTTACACAGGACTTTCTCCACTGCTCATACGAATGTAGGATGACCTCTGTATCAGAAGTGGTACGAAACAGAGTCTCCCCAAGCTCTTTACGGAGTTCACGGTAGTTGTAGATCTTTCCGTCGTATACGATCCAGTTCCCGTTCCCGTCTGTCATCGGCTGAGCTGCTTCTGATGATATACCTATGATGTTCTGACGACGATGTCCTAACCCTACCGTAGAATCGTCTCTTATCCATTCTCCATATCCATCTGGACCTCTGTGCTGTTGAAGTAAGTTCATCACTGCAATGGCAGACCGGGGATGAGAAATTGGGCGATTTAATAGATTAACAAAACCGGAAATGCCGCTCATTGACCACTCCTTGAAATAGAGGTTCTAAACTCACTTTTCCAACAGATAACAGGCATCAATTCCGGCTACCTCCCCTTGATACACCGGTATGCCCTTCTCGTTGAATGAGAGTTCGGATAGAAAATCCCGGTGTTCTACACTTAAGCGTCGATCAGAGATGGCATCGAATCTGGCCCCAAGACACTTCATTTCTGTCATTGAAATGGCAGCCCCTTTAAATCTTCCTTTAAAACCATGTTGTTGTGCAATAGAAAGAAACTCATCCGGTTTATAACAACGAGAAACTGGACAGTCTTCACCATCGGTCGATCTACGGAAAGCATCCAGTAAAGAACTATCTTTGAACCGCCCATAATATATTTTTAAAACATATGCGACATAAAGATGGAGCCAAATACTACAATAATTGTACACCATAACGGCGATTTGTCCGTTATCCTTTAGTATTCTGTAGAGTTCTGCTAATACGTTCCCCAAGTTAGCACAGTGGTGAAGCACCCCTGAAGTATGGATATAGTCTACGGATTTCGAAGGCAATGGGATTTTGTTTTCTTTCTCATTGATTAAGAAAAAGTCCGCAGTTTTGTTGTGTAACTCCAATCTCTTCTTCGCTACCTCAAGAGCAGTCGAGGAAACATCCACTGCGTAGAGTTTTTTTACATCCGAGTATACTGAAAACCCAACCACATCATTTCCAGGGCCGCATCCGTAATCAAGGACAACTTTTCCATCTTGACCGTGTACAGGCATCAAGTCGATATATCCAGGGTATTGCGCATTACGCCAATGAAAATAGCACAGTGATTCTTCAGCCGAGTTGAACGATTCATTAGCAACCATATGAACGGTCCAGTATGCAGCTGATCCCTTACGGGATGCCAGTTTTTTGCGGATTTTCGACCGAATGAGGTCGAGAAAAATGTTCATTTCGTACCCCGCTCCTTCCTGAATTATCTATTCTTAAGAGTTCTTTTCCAAGTTAAATTGATTGAACATAGTGATACCAGCCTTTGTGCATCGAACAAGAGTTGCGTGAATACCAAAGAGATCACCACGGCGTTGGTCACCCGGCAGGAAAAACAGGCCATAGTGTTTAAAGATCGGTCAAAATCGCTTGAGCCGCCTTTGGCATTTCGTGTTTAGGATTGTTACGTAGCAGTAAACGTACCTTTTTCAACGCTTCCCTTCATCTTACTCCCCCTCGCTTAGGTAACTTGACTTCTTTGACTCCATCCGGAGTATAGATTCTCGGAATACGCGCACGCAGATAGGTTATACTGAAACAGGTTCATATGCCTCCACTGTCGGTTAACCGTTTCGTGGACACTGCAACAGCTCGCCTATTTAGGTAAATCTCGCTCCTGGTTTGAAATCAACGAGAATGTGTACTTCCAGGCATTTTGTTTTATTTTGTAAATGTACGACGGTTCCACGCCCCCCAAGCAATTGCCCGAATATACAAGAAGCCTCGTTTTCATCCCATTTTCCGCCCAAATGGCACTTTTCAGTGGGACTGCTTTCTTGAACGTTCTGCATCCGATTCTCTACTAACCGAAAACTCCTTCTTTCTCGAATAAAGTTTTGGAGAACTGTTATTAATTGTTTGTGGAACTATCAATGTCTCCACTGAGCGTTTTTAAGGAGCTATACAGTTTTTTTGTTAATTTTCGGGCACCTTGTTCATTTAAATGATCTCCGTCATAGAAATCATCTGCAGAAAAATCAGAATCGGCTAAATAATCAACATAACTACAATTTTCATACTTTTCCACTATATCGTACGTCGTTTCATACATTAATTCCAATTGTTCCATATTAAGGTTTTCCCTATAGCTTTTGTAACCAGGAGGAGTATAAAGGAGAACAAGAATATTATTCGTTTTGCAGTATTCGATTATTGTAACCAAAGCCTTATAATTTTCCTCGAAAAAGTCGTAGCTACTTATTCTAGTATGCCCTTCTGCTCTTTCTATCCCTGTTTGACAAAGGTCTCTTCTATCTTGTGAGTCTTTTTCGAAATCCCAGAAACCTAAACTTGTTGAAGTAGGGGGATTTTTTCCTTTAATATAATAGTCTAAAATTCGCTCAACATTGCTGTCAAATTTGATGCTTAATATTTCACTATAGCTTTCTAATCGAAAGGGAAACTGCAGATTATAGTATAAACGATAATTCCTTAAAGAATGGAGTTGAGTCATGTCTTCTAATAACGAATAAAAGTAACTAAAATACGAAACGGGAATTATCACCGCTTTCAGATTCGCATAATTATCGCGATATTTTTCGAAAATTTTAAGATCAAAAAAGAACGTTTGCGAGGAGTGACTAGCGTTGAAGCTCCTTATTTCTAAAACCTCAGGATTAATCCCGTATAGAGCGTGCGAGCTCCCCAAAAAAAGGACTTCGATCTCGTTTGCGTGCTCATCCAAGTACTGTTTCTTTGAGCGATAAACATTAGGTATTTCTCTGAGCAAGAATTCTAAGCCGAGCGCTATTGAAATGATCGGAATCAGGAATAGGGTAACGGAAAAGATGAACTTTCTCACAGTAACACCCCCCGCTCTCAAAACTGGAAATAAATAAATTCCTGTTGTGCCCCGCTGAAAAAGAATATAATGAAAATCAGTGCATAATAAGATCCCCATCTGAGCAGTCTGGGCATTCTTTCGAACAATTGGGCTATCGGATAGAGTTGTTCTCTTCCTAGCCATTCAACGACTACGAACATAACAACCATTAATAATACTAAATAGGCTTTCAAACCGAGATTCGGGTTTGAGAATAGTGTTGTCGACAACGTCCTTCCTATATACTTTAAGGCCTCTGTGATGCTAAGGGCTCTAAAGAATACCCAAGCCAAACAGGTTAAGAGAAAAGTAAGAATAATACTTGAAAACTCTCGAAACGACGGTAAGAATCGCCCTTTCGCTACTATGTCGATATGCACTCTGTTTTTCCTCCGAAGCAGCAAAGGAAGGAAGTATAGCGCGTTTAATGCGCCCCAGGCGATAAAGGTCCAGTTCGCGCCATGCCAAAAACCACTGAGTAAGAAAATGACGCAAGTGTTCCTGACTACGGATACCTTGCGTCCTTTACTCCCTCCCAATGGTATATAAACGTAGTCTCGAAACCAAGTCGACAAAGAGATATGCCATCTTCTCCAAAATTCTGCTATATCCCTTGAAAAGTAGGGATAAGAGAAGTTTACCATAAGGTCTACTCCAAATAACTTGGCTGTGCCGATGGCTATATCTGAATATCCGGAAAAATCACCGTAGATTTGAAAAGCAAAAAAAACGGCGCCCAAAAATAAAGCGCTACCAGGGTATTGGTCAGAATTTCCAAATATCATATTCGCAAACTGAGCGCAATTATCAGCGATGACCATTTTTTTGAATAACCCCCAGAGCATTTGTCGCAAGCCATCTACTGCCTTGGGATAGCTGAATTGCCTTTTACAATAAAATTGTGGTAAAAGGTTCGTCGCCCTTTCTATTGGCCCTGCCACTAACTGTGGAAAAAAACTCACAAAGGCGCAAAACGCAATAAAATCCTTGGTCGATTCCAACTGTTTTCTATACACATCTATCGAATAGCTCAAGGTTTGGAACGTATAAAAACTAATGCCTACGGGCAATATGATGTTTAGCGTGCTTGCCTGTAACCTGTAACCGAAGAGTGAAAACGCAGAGATAAAATTATCCAAAAAGAAATCGTAGTACTTAAAAAAACCTAATAACCCCAGATTCATCAAAACACTCACTAATAACAGTATTTTCCTAGTCATGGGGTTCTCGTTTTTTGATAAGCCGATACCTACAAAAAAATCAACACAAGTACTGATTAGAAGGAGAGACAAGAATCTCCAATCCCACCACCCGTAAAAGAAAAAGCTAGCGATCACAACCACCCAATTTTGTAGTTTAACACTTTTGAACGTCGCAAACCAGTATAGGAGAAAGACAATCGGTAAAAAGATCGCGAATATTATGGAATTGAATAACACAAACGACCTCCGTATGCACTATTAAAGATTCTCGGCTTGTACATAAACATTACATAATTCAGATAAGAGTTATTGCCTAAGATTGTGGAATAAGCAAAACCGAGTTTATCCTCCACCAATCGGTTAAGGACTACATTTTCCATTCTTGAACCGTTGAGATTTGGCATCCCTTACAAAACAGGTGAATCTCTTTGTATCCTCGCAGTGTGCATCACGCCTTCTCGGCCTGCTGGGATAATTCGTACATCATAGCTAACGTTGTTTTTCGGTTGCCACAGTCCCTCATCTTTTTGGCTCTGAGACGTATGGTCGAAAAGCTCGATTCTATCGGATTCGTGGTTCTGATATGCTGGAAACGCGTTGCTGGAAAATCATAGAATGTCAGCAATTCCTTTGCGTGTTTGGCCAATTCTACTAAACCGTTAATGTTTTTTATTTCGCTCAATATCAATTCTACGCATCCCTCTTGATTGTTTCCACTTTTTGGAATATGATCTTCCCGGCGTATCCTCCTTTGGTTTGCGAATCCTTCTTTGCCTAATCGTAGGATACGCCTTATTTTTCGCTTTTTACCCTTTGTCCAAACACTTTGATTATAACTCGAAATAGTGCTTTTATTTCCTTAGCATTGTACCCGATTATAAAAAACAAAACGAGTAACTCAAAAACAAGCCCAACTTGTGTCGAAGCTACTAATACCATAACATAGAGTAACATAATATTTACTATATAGAGTTTTAAAGGGAACGGCCACCATAATCTTCTCGAAATTAAGGTTCGCATCCAGAATAACACAGTTGCAGATATTGAGGTGGCGGCGGCTGCTCCTAGTGCGCCATAAGAAGGTATTAAAAACCAGTTTAAAATAAAATTCGTTCCGGCGGAGACACCGGCGATAATTATGTGCAAATAGGTTTTCCTTTTAAAATCAATACCGCTTATGGTCGTATAGGAAATCGTTGTTAGTATCGGTGGAAATATCAGGAAAATTGATATCCGGCTTGCTTCGCTATAATCAGGAGACAAAAGCCAGGATATAAAAAAGCGGAGAATTACGACAATCCCCGCTAAAAAGAAAAGTAGGACAGAAATAGCGTTACTTACTTTTCCGTACTTTGACGGTGAAACACCTTCCTCATGCCAACGGTATGAAGTAGGTAACCAATAAGACGAAAATGCTGTTTGAAGAATTGTAAGAGCTGAAACGAATTTAAAACTTGCAGCATAAACACCAAGCTCACGATATGAAGCAAACGAACGAAGCATTACTTTATCCATAGAATTAAACGCCCAAGTTAGTAAAAATGTTGGAACCATAGGTAGACCATATTTCAAACATTTTTTAATTAGCTTCAAATCTATATTTTCTAACGTCAATTTTGCAAAGCTTGGATTAGCCGAAAGGAGTAAGGTAGAATTCGCAATTTCAGCTATTACCGACGCTATTATGATGGATTCTCCGCTCCGTTTAAAAAACAGGAGAATCAATATTAGACTCACGAAATGAATTAGTTTATAAATAATAATTCTAGATGAGTAAGAACGTGCTCTTTCTTGCATACGCAATAAATTAGAAAAGAAACAGTTAATAACCGAAAGCACAATACAGATAATTAGGAGGATCGTTAAAAGGAGGGAGGGATATCCGAAAAGAGCGGAAGTTATATAATGGTAATTCAACATAAGTAACAATGATAATATTATTGATCCGATATATGGCAATAATACTATATTATTAAAAAGGCGTAACTTGTCGCTAGCTAGATTATATTCCCTAGCAAACGCGTGTTCCATGCCAAGAGAGATAGATGCATTAGATAAGCTAACGAACAAGGAGAACATAGATGCCAAAGCGAATTCTGAAGGAGCAACTAGCCACGATGTTAACGGAGTAGAAACGATCCCGATCAAGGCAGAAAATACAGGGCCTATCGAAAACACAAATAGTTTCTTCAACATCGTTTTCAGAGATTCTAATTTATCCGTGCTTGCACTATTTTTCGTCTGAATCTACTCCTTTCGTGATAATACCGAGTATTTAAGCAATTTCGGCCGTAAATTGAAGTACTAAATATCGGGTCTAATGAAAAAGTCTACGGTACCAAGAAATCTAATCAACTCATCCTGTGCGTGGATGTAACAGCAAAACCAACAATCGCTGTGAAGCCTTTGAATAGCTGCACTCAGAGAAAATGGATTCCGTTGTTCTTACAGAAGGCCGAGAGAAATAGGTTACAGCG
>Ga0255344_1001454_pt1 | contig 31731 bp, 33 predicted proteins | sample wastewater_treat_5_FD_192414 | JGI IMG/M metagenome (GOLD analysis project Ga0255344, IMG submission 192414) | Wastewater microbial communities from Lulu Island WWTP, Vancouver, Canada - plant18 | ecosystem: Engineered > WWTP > Wastewater > Unclassified | place: Canada: Vancouver, British... | reverse complement strand
TATTCCGCGATACAATTTGCACCTTCCCTTTCACTAAAAAAGGGCATCGTTGAAGGAGTTCTGTCTCTGGAATATAACGGTCTTTACGGTGTAAATCCATCAGAAAATACCGACACCTCTGAAGATGTTGGTCTTGGCGGAGGCAAAATCCGTCTTGAAGTTGCTGAGGCATATTTCAAGACATCTATACTTTCACTTCCAGGTCTATCGATAAAAGCCGGAATCGCGGAACTCGACTATGCGATGATCTTCGGAGACAATGCTCCCCTCGCCGGTTTTTCATACGAAACCGAAAAAGCAGGATTCAATGCTTACTACGTAAAAACCTATGAAGGAGAATATTCTAAAAACAGTGATGACTCTAATATTTTTTGGTTCGACGCTTTTGTAAATTTCGGTGAATCAAAAATTGCTCCCGGTTTTTTTATGACAAGAACTAAAGAAAATTCAGACGGGCAATTCCGCGACAGCACGGGATATATCGGAGCTCTTAATGCAAATCTGGTTTTTGGTTCTGCAGGAATCGATTTAACAGGGGCTTTCGCGTCTGGAAAAGACAAAGTAGATGATGTTAAATACAGAGGGTATGCATTTGATGCAGCACCTTACATTTCACCTGCAGAGGGCATTAAAATCGGCGCATTTTTCACGGCGGTTTCAGGAGACGACTCGGATACTTCAGACAAAAATGAATCTTTTCTATTTTCAACAATTGACGGAACAGGAGCCGGAATTAACAATTTCAGACTATACATCATCGAAGACGGGGGATCTTTCAGTTCAATAACCGATGTAACTAATGCCGGAAAATACGGAATTGATACTGACGGAGACGGCGAAACGGATTTTTCACCCGGCTATTACGCTGCAGGATTATCTTTCGAGGGAGGATTCGGTGATTTTTCCGCAAAACTTCAGGGGGCTTATGTATCTGCAATGAAAACTCCTTCCGGCTGGAGCAAAAAAATGGGGATTGAAATTGACGCAAATCTGAGTTACGCACTGAGCCCTGAAGCTTCAATTTTTACTGAAGGAGCTTTTCTTTCAAGCGGCAAATTTTATGAATTCGGCGGAATGCAGGAAAAACAGAATTCATACTACGGAATTCTCGGAATGACTTATTCTCTATAAATCATTTTTAATAAAAAGGAATTCTCTATCAATTCATGCCGCCGGTATTACCGGCGGTATTTTAGTAATCAGGAAATTACTCTTGCCGAAAACCATATTATATACAATACAAGCATCATGAATCTTTTTTTTTCAGGAGACAGACAGATGCCCACTAAGGAATATCGTAGTCTAATAGATGACTTTTTCACGTTAATGATAAATCACGAGGATATAGCTTCCATCCGTATTGACGAAACAAAATGGACATTAAAAGAGATGATCGGTCATCTCATCGATTCTGCATCAAATAATCATCAGCGATTCATCCGGCTTCAAACCGAGAAAGAAATCATATTTCCATACTATGATCCGGAAGAATGGAAGAATATTTCAAAAGTAAATATTTTCGATTGTTCACAACTAATTTCTTTCTGGAAGAATTATAATGACTTCTTAATCCACATCATCACAAATATAAACCCGTCAAATCTTACGAATATATGGAAAACATCCGAGGGCAACAAGTCACTGGGTTTTCTAGTTAGTGATTATTTTTCACACATGAAAATTCATTATAATATGTTTGAAGAAAGAGCTGCCGAAATTATTTCAAATAAAGTCAAAAAGAATTGATAAAAACACCCCTTTTACAGGAAAGTCCATTAATTTCATAATTAAAGGCATAAAAGCTTTTTAGAAGGGGGAAATTATGAAAAAGATACTAAAAATATTCTTTATCTTACTCGGAGTTCTGGTAATTACCGGAGGAGCTCTCTTTTTGTATGTCGGAAATTATTTAAAAAAATCCGGCGCCGTTACAACAGGAGAAACAATTTCTGATTATGGAAAAGAAAAAGAAGCTCTGCTCGTCATTGATCTTCAGAATGACATCACACTTCCGGACGGAAAAATAGCCACAAATACGGTTCAGTCTGATGAAGCAATCGAAAACATCAACAGAATAATCAGCACAAGAAGAGCCGAAACTGTTTATATTCTGCACGAATTTAAAGAGACTAATCCGATAATCAAATTTATCACCAAAGGTGCATTACGTCACGGAGATGACGGGTCTTTAATGGACAAACGCATTAAAGTAGAAGGAAATAACTTTTTCATAAAGCATATTTCTGATTCATTTTCAAACAAGGATCTTAATGATTTTCTTGTAAAAAATAAAATCAACCATCTCTATATTGCCGGTGCTGATGCAGAATACTGCGTCGACAAAACCATAAAAGGCGCACTCAACAGAAAATACAAAATCTCTGTAATCAAAGATGCTATTGTTACAAAGACCGACGAAGGTCGAAACAACAAGATTCAGGATTTTTCATGTCTTGGTGTTGAAATACTTTCAACAGAAGAAGCTTTAAAAAAACTCATTAAAGAACAATAAAAGTCCTTATGAGCATTTCAATCAGTAAAATAAAGAACGCTGATCTTGATGATATCAGAAATCTCCAGCCGGAAGGCTGGTCTGATATTATTCCAGCTTTTAAATTTTACTGCGCATCCGGTTTCTGTTATCCTTTCAAACTTATCGCAGATAATAAAACAATCGGATGCGGATGCGCAATTATTCTCGAAAGAACAGCCTGGCTTGCCCATATAATAGTCAGTCCTGAATATAGAAGAAACGGTTTGGGATCAATAATTGTATCTCATTTGATGTATTTTCTTACAGATAAAAATATTCAAACAGTTTCTTTGATTGCAACAGATGACGGACTGCCTGTTTACCAAAAATTCGGTTTTGAAAAAACCGAAAATTATCTGATATTAGCAAAAGATACAGAAGCCTCAAATGAAATTCCTGACTGCGAAGTTCTTCCGTTTATCGAAAAGTATCGTAAAGAGATATATTCACTAGATCAAACAGCAAGCGGAGAAAACAGAATAAAAGTACTTCAGAATATGCTTTCTGAAAGTTTTATATGCATTAAAGAAGGAGTTCTCTCAGGCTACTTTATTCCGTCTCTTGGTGAAGGATTGATTACAGCGGTTGACGCCGAATCCGGAATATCTCTTCTGAAACATAAAAATCCTCTCATATTATCCATTCCGGAAGCGAATTCTGCGGCAATAAATTATGCATTATCTCACGGTTTTACTGAACAAAAAAGTTTATGCAGAATGACTTTCGGAAATAAACTGAGCCGGAAACCGGAGTACATTTATTCCCGCATATCAGGTTATCTCGGATAGACATCTGACTTCTTAAAGTAATTGACATAAGGCCGAAAATCTATTAAATTATCTTGTTCATGTTGTTTTCAGGGAGGGAACCATGAAGATAGAAGGTGTGCATCTGCAGAATGATGCCGCGGTTAGGGCAAACCGCAGTACGTCTCGTCAGATTAGAATTGAACAGCCTCAAAGAGCCGAACAGCCGATGATGTCGTCCGGAAGGAGCATAATGGACGCTTTCATGATCATCCAAAAGGCTCAGGCAATAGTAAGCCAGGCTCTTTCCGTATCATCAAGACTGATGAATATGGCATCTGAAACTATAATAACCGGCGATACCAGCCGTCAGGAAATCAATACAGAAATTTCAGACATCGGTAATCAGCTTGGTCAGTTCGGGCCAAAGATTACCATTCCGCCTTTCAATCCGCAGACTCAGGATAATCTGGCTCTTGCAAAAGAAGATATTTCTACAATGCGCGAAATGCTGCAGTCAAAACTTGACTTCAATAAAATGTCCGAAATTAACAATAATTTGTCTGAAACTAATCAGAATCTTGCCGCAAACGCAAACTATTATGAACAACAGATTCCGGCAAAAAACAATATTGAAGAATCAAGGGAATATGCTGTTTCTTTCATAAGGAGCGACCCTTTTTCGGCATTGAAGGCGCAGGGAAATATAAACTCAGCGAATTTAAATTCAATCTTATAGGAGCAATCATGCAGGTTTTTGACGGTTTTATCGCGGCTATAGCTTCAGAGCTAAAACTTAAGTTTCATAAAACTGAGGAAGGTCATTATTCGACAAAAATTGATTTTGACAACAACAGGTCGCAAGAAGTTCTGATCTCTCTTGCAAAAGATGAATCAGGAGACAGAGTTATTCATTATTATTCTGCAATAGCAGGACTAAAAGAAGATTCTGCCGAGTTGTATAAGTTTGCTCTGAAAATGAACGCCACACTTGAATACGGAGCAATTGCTCTTACCGGAAAATCTCTCATTTTAAGAAGTTCCATGCTGTTAAAAAACTGTGAACCTGAACGTTTCATTAAATCTCTTTTTTATATCGCCGCAAAAGCTGACGAACTTGAAGAAGAGCTTACCGGAAGAGATAAAAACTAAAAAGCCATAAAGCATTAATCAATGATGTTTTTCATTTGATTAATGCTTTATCATCAATTACAATCATCTAATGTTAATATTAATAATATCAGCATTATTATCAGTATTCAGCCAAACCCACCTCTTGGCAATCCAGACCGATTTGCCTGTCTCTGCAGGTATTTTCTTTTCTCATAATATATCATTCATAATACTATTTTTTTGTGCATCTTTAATCCTGAATGTGTGTGCAATTATTATTATCATAAAGCAGAAAAAATCAGAGAAAACACTAATTGAAAAAACGAATATTCTCAATGACATTCTTTTAAATGTGCCGCACTACATTTTCTGGAAGGATGTATCCGGAATATACAGAGGATGCAGTAAAAGTTTTGCAGAAATAACCGGACTAGATTCTCCGGAATCAATTATAGGAAAAACAGACAATGAACTCCCATGGAGAAATGATGACCGTCTGGCCTATATTAAAATGGATGAAGCTGTTATTACCGTCGGCAAACCTATAATCAATATTGAAGAACCTCTCAGAAGTTCAGACGGAAACATATCAACAATTTTGATTTCAAAAATTCCCCTGAAAACGTCAACTGGGAAAATTACCGGAGTTCTTGGTCTTGCTCTGGATATCACTGAAAGAAAAAATCTTGAACAACAGTTGAATCAATCCGAAAAAATGGACATTTTAGCTCAGCTGTCAGGCGGTATTGCCCATGATTTTAACAATATGCTTGGCGGAATAATGGGCAACGCCGACATGCTGTTAACACAGCTCCCGCAAAATTCGCCCTACAAAGACTATGTTAATCTTATTATAGACGGTTCAGAAAAAGCTTCCGAGCTTGTAGGAAAGCTAATGGCTTTTTCACGCAAAACAGATTCCGCAAAGATTAAAACCGACTTGAATGATTCCTTAAAAGACATATCAACAACACTCAGTCGAATTTCAAAAAGCAATATAACAATCAGCACTAACTTCAAATCAAATACTCCTTTCATCCTTGCAGACTCTCCTTCTTTGCAGAGCATATTTTTAAACATCTGTGTAAATTCAAAAGAAGCCATGCCTGAAGGCGGAAGTATTTCAATATCTACAGAAAATGTATATCTCGATGAAACTTATATCAAAACATGTGTTAGCAAAGTTGCACCAGGAGATTATATCGAGGTTGATATAAGCGACACTGGAAGCGGAATAGATAAAAACATAATAGATAAAATATTTGATCCTTTCTTTTCAACAAAAAGTGATTCTAATCATCAGGGACTCGGACTTTCAACAGTTTTCGGAAATGTTAAGAATCTTAACGGAACTATTAATGTCTTCAGCGAAAAAGGAAAAGGTACATCTTTTCGAATTTATTTCCCTGTGCTTAAAACCGACACTATTAAATTCTCTGCAGAAAACGACAGTCTAATATACGGTAATGATTGTCTGCTTCTTATAGATGACGAAGATATAATCCGTAAAACCGCCTACGAACAGCTCCTTTATCTGGGCTACAGCACATTAATGTCAGATGAAGGTCTCCGTGGAATAAATATTTACCGTGCAGAAAAACACAGAATTGCTGCCGTAATACTAGACTTAATAATGCCGAACCAGAATGGAATTGATGTTTACAAAAAGCTTCTCGAAATAAATCCGGAAGTAAAAGTTCTTTTTACGTCAGGATTTTCAAGAGATGCTTCTCTTGATGAATTTCTAATGTCTAAAAATACAGGCTTTATTAAGAAACCTTTCAGGCTGGCGCCTCTCAGCAAAGCAATAGCAAAACTTCTTCAGAAATAAATTATCCAAGGAGAATGGAATACGCAGCATCTTTTGAAATGCCTTCAATCCTTAATATTTTCTTCTTAGATTTCTCTCCTTTTATCACAGAAATTCTGCTTTTAGCAATTTTCAATGTTTCTGAAAACAACCGGATACACTCGGCATTTGCTTTACCGTCAACTGGCGGAGAATTCAAATATGCCTTTAAACCCGTCTCAGTTTTTACAATTATGCTTTTAGATGATTTTGGCTGAACGCTTACTTCAATAAGTGCAAATTCCATACTTCTGTCATTTAATGAAAGGAATGGCTGAATATCAATACAAAAAAGGCCGCTCATAGCGGCCGATATACATTACTGGGAAAGTTTGCCGTCCTTAATAACAACATCCTTACTTCCGCTTACCTTTATTTTAGAACCGGTATCTTTGATTTTAATCTCAGCACCGTCAGGAGCTCCGCCCATCTGAGTTGTGCTTCCGTTAATCGAAGTGTGAGTAGTTCCCACTGTTTTAACTTCGATATCATATTTCTTGGAATCCTTATTTACCAGATTCGCAGAGAAAAGAGACACCGTCATAAGAAAAGCGCAGACCGAAAACAATATTTTCATAAATTCCCCCTTTTGTATATTTATAATGTATCCTCTTAATAAATACAAGAAATTTATGAATATTCTATTCTGATTTCTGCCTGACATATTCATGCACAAAAGATATTACTTCCGCAATTTCACCTTCTTTAGGAAGAAACTCTGAAAACCTTTCAATAGTTCTTCGCCTTTTAATTGTTCTGAAAGATTCGGAGTAATTTAAATCGAAAACCCAAGCCAGATGAATCAGTTTCATATCATTATAATTCTTCCGTAAACTATTTGAAATCGTCTTCTTTTGATAAATCAAATCAACAATTTCTTTATTGAACCCGATTGTATCAGGAAGATCAAGTTCAAGAGCGTCATTTCTCCTTTCAACACGCGACAAATGATAATTACAAAACAATTCAAGAATATCAATTTTATCTGCGTCACGGGTGATGTTTACAAATCTGCGCACATACGGATCTGTTCTATCCGGAACATTTTGAAGATTGTGAAGTCTGGTACTTTTGATTACAATCTTTCTGGTTTCAGCATCAACTCTTTCAAGAACTTTCGAGTTTAATAGAATTTCATAACCGCACTCGGCATGGTTAACAGATTTTGAATCAAGAAATGTTTTAAATTTCAGGAACTGTTCAAACCTTCCAATATCATGAAAAAGAGCGCATAGATAGGCAATATTCTTTTCATTATCATTAAAAGCTTGATGATTGGAAATTCTTTTAGCTATTCCGCATACTCTCATCGAATGATTCAGCTTAAGCAGCATATTTTCTCTGATAAATAAGGAGTCCTGCATATTTTCAGCAGAATGTAATTTTTCTTCTACATACTCGAAAAAAGCCTTCCGGCATAAATCAATCTGATTCGACAGCATAAAAACTCCCATAAGTATCATTAACGGATTTCTTTTTGATTATTGTTTTATAACCATTTCTGTAAATTATATTTGACTGAACATTTTTAAAATTACATTAATATATTTACTAAACCTGTCTTTCGGAGATATTATGAAACGTTTATTAAAATTATCCGTTCTTCTTATAGCCACCGCAATATTTTCATCTTGTTTCACCGTTAACGGCGAAGCTAAAAAACGTCCATTGGCTAAAATAGATAAAGTCTCAATTGACTCGGTTTCTCTTTCTTCAATAACTCTCAAAATAGATATGTCAATCAACAATCCTTATATTCTGAGTGTTGATATCAACAAAGCGATAATGGAAACTTATGTTGAGAATGAACGTCTTGTTTACACTGTCAACAATTCGCCGCTAAATATCAGAGGCGGAGAAACCATGAAGACATCATTTAAAGTTAAACTCAAATGGGCTGAACTTGACAAAGCCTCTACCAATTATATGGACAAAGACGATCTTACAGTAAAAATAATAACCGTTGTCGACATCAAACTCCCAGATATTCCAGGTCTTCCAGAGACTGTAATGCTTTCGTATACAACTGAAAAAATAATACCTGCACTTAAACCGGAGGTTTCATTCAAAAATTTCAGCCTTGTTTTTCCTACGAAAGAAGCTGTTTCAAAGGCACTGGTCAAAGCGAGAAAATCTCCTCTGGCACTTGTCCGCATCCTAGGATTATTCGCGGGAAAACAAAATGAAGAAGCAGCAAAAGATTTAACAGATCTGGATCTTATGATATCACTTAATTTTGATGTCATTATAGAAAATAAATCCAAGGGAAAGGTTAACATCGATTCAATACATTATAATGTAAAATATAACAATATTTCATTTATATCCGGTCAAACGGATCTGCTTCTCAATGAAGGACAAATATCAAAAGCCAGAATGGGAAATGATTTTAACACGAGGTCTTTCCATAAAGCGCTGATTTCTCTCTTCGACGAGAAGAAAAGAGACTTCAAGGTTGAAGGATATGCAATAATGATATTTCCGCCTGAAATTTCAAAGGAGCCTGTCAGACTCAATTTCGGAAAGGATTAATTCGACTGCTTCTTTAAGGGATGGCATTACCGGATATTCCGTGATCTCATCCCTGTGACTCTCTCCGTGCCCGGTAAGAACAAAAATTCCCTGCCCGCCGAAATTGCGCGCGAAGTCTGCATCAGACTTATGGTCTCCGATCATATATGATTTTGACAAATCAATTCCGTATTTATCCCGCACAACAAAAGCGAAATGCGGAGAAGGTTTTCTGCATATACAGTTTTCTCCGAAATCATGCGGACATACAAACAATTCACTTATAACGATGCCGTTATCAGAAAGAGTTCTTAGTACATAATCATTAACAGCTTTCACCTGTTCAACAGTGTTAATTCCCTTGCCTATTCCGCTCTGATTAGTTACTATGAACAAGTCAAAATGACTCTGAAGCTTTTTTAAAGACTCAAATGTAAAATCATAAAAGAAAACATCGGCGATGTCGCCGATGAAACCTCTGTCTTCAATCAAAAGACCGTCACGATCAAGAAATACTGCCGGACGAGGATCATTTTTTTCCATAAATCTCTTCAGGGTCTTTTATTCTTTTTTGATTTATCTCAACCTCGCCATTTTTTATCGAACGGAAAAAACAGCTTTTATATCCTTCGTGACACGCCGCACCTCCGTTCTGTTCGACCAGCAGAAGAACGGTATCGAGATCACAGTCTATCATTATCTCAACGACGCGCTGAGTGTGACCCGATGATTCGCCCTTCATCCAAATCTTATTACGCGATCTGCTGAAATAGCAGGCGTAACCTTTTTCAAGAGTTAAATTCCAAGCTTCTTCGTTCATATAAGCAAGCATCAGAACTTCACGGGTTTGGAAATCCTGTGCAATCACAGGAACCAATCCTGTTTTAGTAAAATCCGGTTTCATCATTCCCCCTTATAAAGAGGACTGATGCTCCTGAGAAAAGCAACAGTTTCCTTCAGTTTTTCTACTACATAATCCGCTTCTTCCATCGTATTTTCTCTTCCAAAGCTGAAACGGATAGAACCATGAGCTCTTTCCTTATCGTCAGACAAAGCCATTATAACATGAGAAGGATCAAGTGACCCGGTAGAACACGCGCTTCCCGTAGAAACAGAAATTCCATGAAGATCAAGACGAAGAAGAATGGATTCGCCTTCAATAAATTTAAAAGTTATGTTTGATGTCGAAACTTTTCTCTTTGCATTCTTTCCATTGATAATTATATGCGGAATCTCTTTCTGAACACGGTCTTCAAAATGATCACGGATCTTTTCTTCTCTCTCATGGTTTTGTTTCATTTCTTTTGACAATGCAGAACATGCCGCACCGAAAGCCGCTATACCGATTGTGTTTTCTGTACCGGCACGGAATCCGCCTTCCTGATGACCGCCATGAATCAAAGGTGTAAGTTCTTTTTTTCTTTTAATGAAATTTTTAACATAGAGAAGTCCGATTCCTTTCGGAGCATACATCTTATGAGCAGAAATAGAAGCAGAATCAAAAGGCAGATCTTTAAAAGAAATCGGGATACTGCCTGCCGCCTGAACAGCATCTACATGGAAAAATATGTTTTTTTCATTAGCGAGATGGCCTATCTCTTCAACAGGCTGAACAGTTCCAATTTCATTGTTGACCCACATCACCGAAATTAAAACAGTCTCTTTTCGAATAAGATTCTTAATAGTATCAATTTCAACCACACCATCTTCATTTACAGGAGCAAGAGAAATGTCGAAGCCATTACTCTCCATATATTTCGCCGTCTCAAGAATAGCCGGATGCTCAATTGCAGAAATAATCATATGAGGCTTAAAATCATATTTCTTATTCAGAAAAGATTTCAATATTATGTTATTCGACTCAGAAGCGCATGAAGTTATAATCATGTCTTCTCTCGGACATCCTAAAAATTCCGTAATAGATTTTATCGCTGCATCAATTTTAACTTTTGCTTCTCGGCCTGTCTCATGAAGAGAACTCGGATTTCCATAGTATGGAAGAAAATCCGAAACAGCTTTAATAACATCGGGATGCAGAGCCGTAGTAGCATTATTATCCAGATAGACTCTCATGTTACGCCTCTTTTTCAGGATTATATGTTTTCTCTGAATAATATCTCTTCACATAATTCGCCTGAATTTGTTTAGCATTCTCCTGACATTTTCCGCAGACAGTGCCGATCTTCGTTCTTTCCTGAAGCGTTTCCCAGTTAGTCGCGCCTTCAAGAACTTCCATACGTATATCTTCTTCAGAAACATTGAGACATTGACAGACAATCGGAGACTCAGCTTTCTTAATAGGATTGGTCATATTATTCTTTGTGTAGTAATCATCTATAGCCGCCTGAAGCGCCTTATCACCGAGAACTGAACAGTGAATCTTGTTTGCAGGTAGACCGCCGAGAAATGCTATTATCTGTTCAGGTGTAACTCTATATGCGTCATCAAGTTTCATTCCGCCGTTTTCAAGAACAAGCTCAGACAAAGCAGAAGTTGAGGCAATCGCGGAAGCACATCCGAAAGTTTTCCATTTAAAGTCGGCAATTCTTCCTTCTTTAACTTTTATTAAAACCATCATCATGTCGCCGCACGCAGGCGAGCCGACCGAACCTTCACCATCAGCATGATAATCTTCAGGCGCACCTGCAAGCATGTTCTTAGGCGTCATAAAATGCTTCTTTACGTTTTCGTTATATGCCCAGTTTGTATCCATTTTTTCTCCTATTTTGAGCAGATGCTCTTTAGTGTTATTTTTTCGAACGATTCCTTAACTTTACTATTCAAGTTACGCCAGAGTTCATGAGTGAAACATTCTCCCGAAGCAGAACAGTCATGCGTATCGACACATTCCGCAATTTTAAAAGAACCCTCAAGAGTCTCGATTATCTCAAGAAGATTAACCGAACCGGAATTCTTTGCGAGAACAAAGCCTCCGCCCTTACCCTGAGTGCTCTCAAGAATACCTGATCTCTTGAGCTTATTGAAAATATTCTCAAGATACCTTTCGGAAATTTTCTGACGTGCGGCAATCTCCTTAATAGAAACGGGATTACCTTCACCGTTTACCGAAAGATCAATCAAAGCTCTGATAGCATATCTGGACTGAGCTGAAAGCTTCACTTTTACCTCTGAGGACAAGATAGCGTAATAACGATTATTGGCAAGAAAAATATCACTAAATTCGTGATGTTTAACAAGATGGTTACATTTGTATTTATATCATGCGGGAATGAGATTCAGAAGTGTTAATTAATACAGAGTTATTTATGACAGCGAATACTCAAAAACCGGATATGGCCCTATTATAAAAGCTTTAATCCGTATTTTTCATAATTCACAAACGCTCTATCTTTTGAAAGCAAATTATACTCTTTTCTGATTGCCTCCCATATTAATAATCTATCAAAAGGATCTTTGTGAAATTCTGCTGGAAGTTTGTAATATGAGGAGTAAGTAATATAATCAATATCTTCAATTATATAACCGTTTCTAATGAGTAAATCAGGAATTTTATCCGGTTTAATATTGTTAAGTTCAAGTTTATTAATTGAATATTTTAAACTGATTTCAAAAAGAGATATTGAACTAACGATTATTTCATTGTTATCATCACTAATAATCTCAATCTCATTCTTTGACAACTTTAAATCATCAAAAAGAATATATAGTAAAATATTGGTATCAATCAATACTTTCATAGATTCAGTAAATCTTCATCAGACATTTTAAAATCGGCATTCATTTGAAAGGAAGCTTTTCCTTTCAAAATTCCAATTTTCCGGCTACTCTTCTTGTATTTCTTATATGGAACAATTACAGCAAGCTTTTCATGGCGTTTACCATATTCAATAATAACCTCATCTCCATTTTTCAGATCATCAATAACACTTGAAAAATCAGCCTTAAGATTCGCAACAGTCATTGTTTTCATATCACTAACATAACAAATAAATGACATGTTGTCAACTTAATTTATCATACAGCTTGAGAGAGTGTCATTAAGTTAAAATTACACAAACCTCCCAAAGAGAAAGTCTTGCGGCAAATCTCCTCTCTCCTTTAATAAAGGAGAGAGGTCGGGAGAGAGGATTTTACCTATTTCGACTGAAGCGGAAGCCAATATGGATTCCAAAGGCGAAGCCTTTGGAGCCCGCCCGGCTCGAGGGCAATCATCCTTTAAACGTTTCTATCGATAAAATCTTATAAGAAGATTTTATATCACCATAAACTATATCTGCTGTTTCTCCCTGTTTCTTTTTCAGGAGAGCTTTTGCAAGTTCTGAACGGTAAGACAGAATATTCTTTTCATAATCCGCATCCCACGGACCGAGAATCGCATATTTGATTTTCTCCGAGCTGTCAATTTTCTCAAGTTCAACCACAGTTCCCGGCATAACTGCTTCGGTGCTGACCTTAGAAAGATCAATTATCTTCGCTTTCTTAATTTCGCTATCGAGTTTTGAAATCGATTTTTTAAGAATGGACTGTTTCTCCAAAAGAGAGCTGTAATCAACATTCTCCCTCATATCTCCTGAAAGATCGGAAGCGATAGAAAGTTCTTTTGTAAGCTGAACCATTTCAACATTAATCATAGCCGAAAGTTCTTCAGTCTTTTTGTCGAAACCGCTCTTTAGAACAAATATTTCCTCTGCATCAACATCAACCTGTTCAGTATCTTTAACATTTGACTGAGGAGCAAAATCATTAAACTTCTCAACGATTGTCTGCCTGATTTTTTCAAGCTGCCAGTCCTCAAGATAACCGGAATTAGCCGCCATATCATACAGCTTCGCGCAGATACCTTTATCATTTTCAGAAATTACTTTTTTCAGAATCTCATTTTCTCCGCCGAAAACTATATCAAGTACAATGTTTTTCAAACGGACAGATTTCAATTCAATTCGTTTTAGATCATAAACAAGTCTGAAAAGAGCAAGGCTCAGATCCTTAACAGAATAATCGAGCCAGTCATAATTCCATGAAGAAGAAAGAATATTTCTCGCAACCCACAGAAAGAGCTCAGGAAACTCCTTAGCTCCGACGGTGACTCTTTCAATATATCCGTTAATGCATTTAAATTGATGTTCGCGGATAAGAATATTCATAATGTATTTATGAATTCTAACCGGGGTCTCAAATAATATATCTCCAAAAATAGCCGACCAGTCATTTCTTTCTTCTCTGATAAGATTAATGAAATCCTTCTTATAATCATAAGAAGAAATCTTTGAAGAAATCAAAGGAAGTTCTCTGCTCTCTTTTATGAAAGCTATCACTTTTACTTTTATATCATTCAATTCGCTGATTTCAGTAGAAGAATACTTCTCAAAACTTTTCAGAATAAAATAAGAAAGAATGAGTTTGGTATTAGAACCTTCTCCTGAAGCAGAAATAAAATTATCAATAAAGAGACTTATCTCATTTTTCACTTCAGAGAACTGAACATTATTAATTAAATCAAGAGCCGCATCTAACCGGCCGCTGAAGGAAGGTGCATTCTTGTATCTTACCAAAAGATCTTCATAATATGTAACAGGCTTGTCTCTAACAAATATTTCATCTTTTTTCTGTTCAGAGAAAGCAAACTCAGCTTCTTTCTTAATGAGATTTTTTGCCTTAGTCCACCACTTCGACCAGTTTTTTTCCTCAACATAATCAGGAATCAAATCTTTCTTTATTGTCATGAGGTTAATTCGTTTTCCATGCGAATTTATCAACAGACGGAAAAATTCAATAAAATCTGAAGTGAATAATTTTTTAATCTCCTCCGGATTCTCGTGTCTTTGCACATAGAAATGATCCTTCTTCAGAGGAATAAGCGACTGAAGAGCCATTTGAACCGTCATCTTGTGGTTCTCTTTCCCTTTAAAATCCACAACTATGTCATCCTGATTAATTTCCTTAATCAGACCAAGCCCCCATGTACGGTGCATAACATAGTTTCCGGCATCAAAAACTATATTATTCTCAAAAGCATCAAGAGCAGTTTTTATAGGAGTCTGATAATCAGCAAGTTTGGAAATCGCTAGGAACTGCTGAAGCTGGGAATGCTCTGAATATTTCTTTTCAAAATGTTTTATGATTTTTTTTCTCGAGTCAAAATCATCTTTTCTATTTTTAAGCACATGCTTCAAAATATCTATTGCAGCATCATCGTCATCTGAATAAAATGAATACAATCTCTTGTACATCTCGGCAGCAATTTCTTTTTGCTGTGCATCAGAAAGAAGTCTTTCAACCTTGTCAAAATAAGGGAGCTCATCCTTAGAAGCTTCAATTATTTTATCCAAAAGCTCCGTTACTTCAGAATAATTTCCGTCTTTGATATAACCTTCAAAAGCCAGCTTTAGATATTGAGATGACTTTTGCTTGTCATCAGACAGAGCAAGCGCCAGTTTTTTTGCAACTTCGGAATCAAATCTGTTTATTTTGATAAGCTCTTCCCAGATAGGAACAGCTTCCTTAACTTTTTTCAGTTTCTCATAACTTAAAGCAAGAGCACGCAATGCAGCCCTGTTTTCTCCGAATTCAAGAATCCTGTCGGCAATATGACTTACAATAGTCCATTTCTGGGCATTAACATAAAGATTAAGAAGTTCCATCAGATAGCTTTTGCTGTCCATTGAATCCTTACCGAAAGAAATGAGACCCAAAAGATACATTGCAATTACAGAATTCTGATAATTTGCCAGATGTTCCCGGCAATGATTTACAAGCTCTTCTTCTGCGGATTCACCGGCAGCTGAATTATAAAAATCATCCAGAACTCTAAATCTGTTGATGCTGACGTCTTTGGGATTTATTCTTCCCCAAAGTTCCTCTTTAAGAAGTGATTCAAGCCGCTCAATTATTTTTTCTTTAGACATCCCTTCTTCTCCTATTCTTCTTGTTGTAATGCATTGTTCATTTTTTCATTGCCGCATAAAACAAAAGAGTACCCTTACATGGATACTCTTTTGAACAGATCCACTTGTAATTAAATTACTTCGGATTATCTACTTTTTTCTCCGGCTCTTTCGTATCATCTTTTGCTGAATCAAAATTTTTCTCTAGACCCTCGCCGTCAAAGTTTACTTCAAAAGTTTCAGTAAGGACTTTAATCTGATCAAAAAAGAAAAATGTATTATCCGTTGATGCCGTAGGCGCCGATCGCAATATTATTCTCTCAAGTTTAAGAGTTCTTGTCTGCGGAAAAGAATCCGTATCCTGAGGTATATAGCTTGGTATATCTGCCTTAACAGGCTGCCATCCTACGAAATTAACTGAACCGAATTTAAGAATATGAACATTATCCTTATAATCTTTCACCCATGCTTCAAGTTTATAATCCTGACCTCTTCCGTGGACCCATATTGAAAGAGCACGTGAACGACCAGGCATCTGAAGAGGTTTCTCAGGAATCAAATGAACTGAATTATATCCAGGATATTTGAACTGGAAATTAACTCCCAAGACTTTTGTTTTCTGAAGACCTTTTCCGTTTGCTGCCCATTTTTCAACTGCTAAATCTGCAGGACCACCCTCAACAGTTTTCAACTGAACATGCTTAACAGGGTTTCTTCTCTTCTTATTGTCACCCTCTTCTTTAAGCATCTTAGGTGTAGTTTCTACATTCCATTTGATTTCTTCTGTTTCGAAGTCATCAACTACAACAGCTCTCACTTCTTCCTGACTGATGTCAGGCTGAACATTTGTTACTATTTTTGAAAAGGAGCGGCTCGCAGCAAACACAAGAGTTACAGTTAAAACCGCAACCGTTATCCTTTTTATTTTTACTATACTCATTTTTTCCTCCGCCTTAGCGCACTTGTCTTTTTACTGAATATTACCAGTTGTCTCTGATATTAGGATCTCCGGTAAACTCAGAAAGATCTGTAATAACTGTCAGGTTATCAAAGTACGAGTAGAACGTACCCGGAACTTCATAAAGATCACTTTCTATAAACAATGAAACAAAATGAAGATTTTTATCAAGAAAAGCGTAACTTGGCGACTGTGGAAGCCAGCCGGGAACGACAACGCTCATTTCTCTCCATCCCCAGAAATCAAGTTTTCCGATTTTAATTTTATGAATATGTCCTTTATAATCTCTAAGTTTTACATAAAGAGTGTGTCTCATCTTTCTTCCCAAAACCCACACTTTTATTTCCTTAGCCTTACCGCGAATAATGTACTCGTTCGGAGGAAGAATTTCAACACGGTCAAAACCTCTGTCTATAAAATAGGTTTTGACACCAAGAACGTGCTCGTTCTTGTGAACAATGCCGTTATCATCTTCCAAAGGTATATCAACCGGTTCAACAGTACCATCGTCCTTTATAGTCGAAGGTTTTCCCGGATATTTACGAATTTTTGTGTCGCCGAGAGGACAAGTCGCATTGGCTCGCCAGTCTTCACACTCTTCAAAATCATTAAGCCAGTCCTGTACAAGACCGTCCTGTTTCTTTTTGGTTCCTTCCTTTGTTTCTGCAGCCGTAGTAGCACCTGCATCCTGAGCAAAGATTTTGTAGTCGCTTACCGCAATAACTAGAAATCCTACCAGAACCGGCAACAATAAGGATTTTAACTCCTTTCTCATTTGCGACAACTCCTTTTATAAAAATTTAATCACGTAGAATTTCTTCAAGATATCTCACAATACTGAAGAATGAAAGTTGTCCATAGGAAGGACACTCTCGTTACTTTATCGGCATCTAAAGCGTAAAAATTAAATATTAATTCGCATTCAGCCAACTCTGATCGAAAATAATTGTAAGGAAAAAATTATAATTGTCAACTAATTAATCGAAGAGCTATTAGTCCAAAAATTTAATGGTAAAAACGCATCAATCCCGAAAGAACGCCCATAATACTTATATCATCCGACATAATCGGGGAATATGAGGGATTCTCTGCACGAAGAACAACTTTACTATCCTTAAGCTGAAGAGTTTTCAATGTTGCTTCGCCTTCAACCAGAGCAGCTACAATGTTTCCGTTTTCCGCTCTGTTTTGTTTTTTGATTAAAACTATATCCCCGTCAAAAATTCCGGCACCTGTCATTGAATCTCCCTTAACGCTGAGAGCGAAAAATTCACCCCTGCCGATATAGTCTTTTGGAAACTCAATATAATCTTCAATATTCTCTTCAGCAAAAACCGGCAGACCAGCGGCAATTCTTCCAACCAAAGGAATTGAAACAGTGTTTTTCTTCTCTTCGGATTTTCCGATGAGAATTTCGATAGCACGCGACTTATTCTGTCCGCATCGGATAAAACCTTTCTTTTCAATAGCCTTCAGGTGATCATATGCTCCTTTGGCTGTCATCGAAAATCTTTCGGCAATTTCTCTGACAGTCGGCGGAAGACCGGTATCATCGATTATTGTTTTTATATACTGAAAAACTTCATTTTGCTTTTCTGTAAGAACCTGTGTTTTTTTCATAGCTTCAATAACTATACGCACGTATAGATGTCAAGCAATTAGCGGAAAGAATCGAGAAGATCTGTTTCTGAAGAAAATACCGAAATAGACTCAGGAACATTAACCATTGACAGAAGACGCTGATTTTTCTGAGAAAGATTTGCAACAGCAACTTTTCCTTTCTTTTCCTTAACCAGATTAGCAAGACGGATCAACATGCTCAAACCTGAGCTGTCAATCTCCTCATTTTCTTTGAAATCGGCATATAAATATTTAGCACCGCCGTCGATTAATGTTTTTAAAACAAGCCAGACTTCACGTGAAACTGCGTAATCGACATCTTTCGGCATCACAATTTTATATACTGCCGCCGAATCTGAAATACTATCCGCAGGTGAAAGGCTGACAATATCTATCTGCAATTTAAAATTTTCCTCCGATCAAAAACGTACGGGCCTCTGAATTATTATCCATTACAAAAAAGAATCGCGAAATATCAAGCGGCTTAAGCATGACTTCAACATTTTCTGAGATATTGGTTATAACCAAGGCTCCTTTGACGGATTTGACAAGTTTTGAAGCGTTTATTAAAACGGAAATTCCAATACTATCGACAAAATCAAGGTTTTTCATGTCTATTATTATCTTTCTGGCGCCGCCTTTTACCATTGTACGGAAAATCCCCCAGAAAGAATCGCATAAATGCATCGAACGGAAAAAATCCGCTTCAAAAATAAAAATTGAACCGACTGCATCGGCCTCTACATCATTTGAAGTAGAAATTATTTCGGCAGATAAAATCATTACCAACTCCGTTTGAAACACGGTAATGCTAACATAAAAAGCAAAAAAATCAAGTTATTAATTATGTTATGCCTACAACAAATAGTTAAACATATAAATGCCGCTAACTTATCAGTTGTTTCTTTTACAAATTAACGTTTCGGCATAAACCACGGATCCGCATCATAACGGTCGTAATTTCCGCCATCTCTGTTTTCATAAACAACAACAAAGGACAGGTCTCCATTATCAGTTAGTGTAGGTTCTCCTACTCCTGCCGTGTTTCCCGCGGAGACAACCAGCTGACGGCTACCCCAGCTGTTCCAATCACCGGGATTCTGCTGTTTAACCCTGAACACGGCAAGTTTTCCATCAGTGTTTGTTGCGGAGAAATACAAGAAGTAGTCTCCTTCGCTATTTTTGTACAAATGAGGCTGATGTTCCTGCAAAGCAGTATTTACCGTACTCAGATTATTAACAGCAGACCAGTTTGCCCCGTTATCATTGCTGATTGAATAGTATATATCATGACTTCCCAGCCCGCCCGGATAATCATTGCTGTCAAACATCAAAACAACAGTATTGCTTCCGACATTCTCCATATCAGGATTATCCTCGGTATAATCTGAGTGAGGAAAATTCGCAAGAGGCGCTCCTGAACCGGATGGATTCAATCCTGTATTATCAACACTCCAAATATCAAGATCATATGTCGGAGCTTTGTTGTTTGAGTTATAAACAAACTTTTCGTAAACTGAACCGCTTTTTCTATAAGAAAACGGAGCTCCTTCGCTAAAAACAGATTTAGAAACTCCGGAATTCGTCCAGCTAGAAAATCTTTCCGACACAGAGTTTCTATGCGAATATAAAATATCACCATGTATCCATGAAGTTCGTCCTGCAGGGTTTGATATTAGATCCATTCCATACAAAGGTCCGCGCAAATAAGGACCGAACTGATCAGGATCGAGTCCTGCTAAACTAAAAGAAAGCATATCTCCCGGAACATAAACGCAATACAAAACAAGACCATCCCGGCTGATATGAATCCCATCTTCCCATCCCATAGTAGACAGCTTTTGCATATAAGGCGTATTAAATTCTGAAGGAAGTTCATTTACAACAACCGCGTTTTCTTTTAACTGGATCCACCTTTCTTCATCTGTCGCATCAGAACTTTCCTCACTGCCGCAAGCGGAGAATGCCAATGCAGAAATTAGAATTAATTTATTTTTAATCATATGCTATTTCAGAGCCTCTTCATAATATATAATAAAAATAATTTTTCAGCAATAGTATTTATTACCTTTTATCCCGACATAAATTCTTGCACAAAAAACCCCGGCCGAATTTATCTTGCCGGGGCTGCTCATACATAATCAATATTTAGAAAATTATCCCTTGGAATTTTTTTCCATGGCTCTTAGTGCCCTGCGGACATTAATAGCAGGAGATAGATTTTTTAATTTCTGTTCCAGTTTAGGTTCTCTTACAAATTTATTTTTAGTCCAGTTATAAACTGCAGTTTCAACAAAATAATCATTTCCTTTCTGGTAAGAACACAGAACAAACAGTTCACGTTCCTTATCCTTATCTGCCTGATCGAAAAATACAGATAAAACTTCCTGCGCTGCATTTTTACCGAAGCTCACCGTTCCAAGCATCATTTTAACATATTTATGATCCGAATCTTTTGGCATAAGAAGCATGAGCTGAACTTTTCCGTCATTATTTACAATGTATGGAACAATCAAAATTGATCCGATTGAGCCGTCTACCGGCCCGAATACACCGCTTGTAATCCAATGCGTATACTCGCTTTTAGGAGGAAGAATTTGCTTAATGTCTGTTTCTCTGTCTCCAGATTCATTTGTCTCATAATCATATTTATTCTGAGATTTTTTGGGGGGAACAGCAACTTTGTTTTTTCCTTTTTCTTCCTTGGAATCTTTCTTTTTGTCGCCTTTTATATCTGCTACTTTTTTCTTCAAACTTTTCATCACACCGGCATCTACCGAAGATGTTACAGCAAATATGGATGCAAATACTATGACCATTATTCTTAAGTACTTCAAAATTGACCTCTCTTTTTTAAGCAGTATAACCGTTTAAGTACAGAAGTCAAGAATTATCAGATGCAATCAATTATATCAATTTAGTGATTTATCATCAAACGATTGAAAGAAAAACAGCTGTATAGTGAAGAGCCGCCCCGATGATGCAAAAAACGTGAAATATTTCGTGAAAAACTCTGGCAGGTTTTTTGATCATATAAAATATTGCTCCTGTCGTAAAAGCAAAACCTTCTCCCAGTAGAAAAAAAAGCTGGGATGACGGAATAGTAGAAAGAAGCTTTTTTAGGGGAATAAGAAGAATCCATCCCATAATCAGATATATTGATGTACTCAGTATTCGGGATTTTCCTGTAACAAAAAACTTAATAATGCCACCTGCGATAACAAGCGACCACTGAACAGAAAGAATTGAAATCATCCATGCTCCATCCAGGAATAAATAGCAGATCGGAGTGTATGAACCAGCAATCATGACAAAAATCGCGAAATGATCAAGTTTGCGGAAAATTGAAACAGAATTCTCACTTTTCTTTGTAGCATGATAAACAGCACTCGATGTGAAAAGAAAAGTTATGGCAAATCCGTAAATGAGAGATACAGCCTTAAGTTCAGGCGTTTTTGAATAAGCTGCAAGAAATATCGTTCCGGCAAAACTTAATAGCGCGGCACCGAAATGTGTAGCAAAAGACACAGTTTCTGATTTTTTCATTTTATACTTCCATCAAACCAGACACGTTGACAAAAATTAAGGTTGCAGATTTAAAAAATATTTGTCGTTATTATATAATCATAAAACAATGTTAAAAATTTCCGGAGATATTATGAAAAACAAATCTATTGAAACAGTTCTAGTTCACGGCGGATATAATCCTGATGAACACAATAGAAGCAGAATGGTTCCGATTTATCAAACGTCTGCTTTTTGTTATGATTCCGCCGATCATGCTGCCGAACTTTTTGCGATGGATGCTCCAGGTCATATTTATCAAAGAATAGATAATCCGACCGTTAAAATAGCAGAGGATAGAATTGCCGCCTCCGAAGGAGGTGTCGGAGCAGTTGCTTTTTCTTCAGGTATGGCTGCTGTATCTTCTTTTATCCTGAATTTTTTAAAGTCCGGCGATTCAATAGCCGCGGCAAACTGCCTTTACGGCGGATCTATGGGTCTTTTTACGGACACTCTTCCTTCTCTTGGAATTACTACTCATTTCTTTGACCCTCTTAACGGAACTTCGTTAAAAAATGCAATAACTGATTCGACAAAACTTGTATTCGTAGAAAACCTTGCCAATCCATCTCTTGTCGTTCCTGATTACCATTCTATTACAGAAATATGTGCTAAATCAAAACTTCCGCTTGCGGTTGATAATACAATCGCAACACCTTTTATAACCAATCCTATTTCATACGGAGCTGATTTTGTAATTCACTCGTGCACAAAATATATGGAAGGACACGGATCAATTATCGGCGGCGCGGTAGTAGACAGCGGAAAATTTGCTTGGGACGTAAAGCGTTATCCTATGATGTTTGAAGCTGCACCTGGCGGAAAAAGCTTCGTAGATAAATACGGTCAGCTTGCTTTCATCATGCGAATGAGAGCAAAAACTCTCATGAATACCGGAGGATGCATGGCTCCTCTTCACGCATGGCTGCTTCTTCACGGAATGGAGTCTCTCCATGTACGTTATCCGCGTCACTGCGAGAACGCAGAATATATTGCGAAAAAACTTCTTTCTCATTCAAAAGTCGCATGGGTCAATTATCCGGGATTTGAAGACCATCATTCGCATCTAAATGCAAAGAAATATTTCCGCAATTATTTCGGCGGAATGTTAGGTTTCGGTCTCAAAGGAGGCTACGATGCTTGCAGAAAAATGATAGATAACATCAAACTCATTTCCCACTGCACTAACATCGGTGATGCGAAAACACTTATGATTCATCCTGCAAGCACAACCCACAGAAACATGCCGGAACAGGACAGAATAAACGCAGGAATCGGCAATGATTTCATCCGTCTGTCGGTAGGCCTTGAAAACAAAGATGATCTGTTTTCGGCTATAGAAGAAGCTATGAGCTGATTCCCTTTCAATAAAGCGCTAATCTTTTTTATCATTATTCCGATAATCCTACGGGACACTTTCTTTTTCTGCCGACCGGTTTTCGTTTTTCTGTTGGCGTAAAACGGAAAGCGGCCGGCTGTTTCCTTTTGTTCTTGACTGTTTGAAAACAGTATGAGACATAATTCGAACATGTTCCGGTTTCCTGTTCTCTTTATTTTCCGTTAAGAGGTGACGGCATAATGAAAAAAACAATTATGATAATCGGCGGAGGATTGCTTCAGCTTCCGGCAATTCAGACTGCAAAAAAAATGGGTCTTCAGGTGATTGTAACCGATTACAATCCTGAAGCAGTCGGAATAAAGTTTGCCGACATACCTCTTGTAATAAGCACACGTGATTTTGAAGGAACCGTAAGAGAAGCAAGACGCCAGAACAAACTGACACCGATAAACGGTGTTCTCACAGTCGGAACTGATGCATCGATGACAGTTGCAGCAGTAGCAAGTGCACTTAATCTTCCCGGAATTAAATTTGAAGATGCAGAAGCGGCGACAAATAAAGTTAAAATGCGTACTCGCTTCAAAGAACATAAAGTTCCTTCACCGAAATTCTATCCCGTCTGGTCTCTCGCAGACGCAAAAAAAGCATGTGAGAAACTCAAGTTTCCTGTTGTGATGAAACCATGCGATAACATGGGCGCCCGCGGTGTAATGCTTATAAAAGAAAAAGGAATGATTACTGAGGCTTATCAGAATGCAAAAGATTCCTCGCCTTCCGGAGAACTGATTATAGAAGAATTCATGGACGGTCCGGAACTTTCAATAGACGCTGTCATTTATAAAGGAAAAATAACGTTTACCGGAATCGCAGACAGAATTATCGAAGACCAGCCTTTTTTCATCGAAAAAGGACACACCATGCCGTCCTTTCTTCCTGAAAATACAATAGAAGAAGCAAAACGTGTAATGACACTCGGAATAAAGGCTCTCAACATTACCCATGGATTTGCAAAAGGCGACATAAAAGTTACTTCAACCGGTGTAAAAATCGGCGAACTTGCGGCAAGACTTTCCGGCGGATTTATGTCAACATATACTTTTCCGCTTTCCAGCGGAATAGATCTAATGAAAGCCGCAATAGAGATTGCTCTGGGAGAAGAACCTTCAAACCTGGAACCTTCAAAAAAGCTCGTCTCAATAGAAAGAGCTATTATTGCCAAACCGGGAATAGTAAATAGAATAATCGGTCTCGACGAAGCCCGCCAAGTTAAAGGAATCAACGAAATATTTATAAGCGTCAATCTCGGTGATAAAATATCAAAACCTAAATCAAATGTTGAAAAAGCCGGGCATATTATCGCTACTGCAAAAACTCTTGAAGAAGCCGAAAGGATAATTGCAGAAGCCAAAAAGATAATACAGATAGAAATATCCGACGAAAGCAACATCAGCATGGAAACCATCCGCGCGGTAGCCCGTGAAAAATTCAATAAAGTCTGTTACGCCTGCACGGAATGCGACGGATCGAAATGCGCTTCAGGTGTTCCGGGAATGGGAGCCGTAGGACGCGGAGATTCATTCAAACGGAATATTGAAGCAATCAACGAGTATAAGATCAACACCCGCGTCATTCATGATGTTGATGAACCTGACACTACAGCATACTTTCTCGATCATAAACTCAGTTTTCCTGTAATGGCAGCTCCTATCACAGGAACTGTAACAAACATGGCGGGAGCAATTGATGAAGAACTCTATGCACGTTCTGTTGTAAAGGGATGCAGAGATGCCGGAACCATAGCATTTGTCGGTGACGGCGCTACTCCGTACAAATACAGAATCGGACTAAATGCCGTTGAAAATGCCGGCGGACTTGCGATTCCTATTTTTAAACCGAGAAAAGACAATGATTCAATAATTGAGAGAATCAAAGCCGCCGAAAGTGCAGGAGCTATAGCAGTCGGAATGGATATTGATGCAGTCGTTTTTAAAACGATGCAGATGAAAAATCAATCCGTCGGACCAAAAGGACTGGAAACCCTCCGCGAAATTATTTCGTCAACGGATCTTCCTTTCGTTCTTAAAGGAATTATGCATCCTCGTGATGCCGAGTTTGCAGTAGAGGCCGGAGCAAAGGCGATCATCGTATCAAATCACGGCGGACGTGTTCTTGACCAGATGCGCGGAACGATGGAAATTCTTCCTGATATAGCAAAGGCTGTAAAAGGTCATATTCAGATTATGATTGACGGTGGATTCCGCAGCGGAGTTGATGTCATAAAAGCTCTGGCTCTCGGTGCAGAAACTGTTCTTATAGGTAGACCGGTTGCCATAGCCGCTGTCGGGATGTACGATAAAGGAGTTTCTTTTTATCTCGAACATATCCGCAAAGAACTCATCACCGCGATGATTCTTTCAGGTTGTTCTGACATCTCAAAAATTACAGAAGATGTAATTTTTCACAAATCTTTCTCGAAACGAAATAGAACTCTGAGGGTTGTAAATGGCTGATTTTTTTGCTCCGGTAATTGACTGGTATATGTCTCACATTAATTATTTTACCGTCACACTGCTGATGACAATTGAATCTTCTTTCATTCCGTTTCCGTCAGAAATAGTGATTCCCCCGGCGGCATGGAAAGCCGCGAATGGTGAACTCAACATTTTTCTTGTGACTCTTTGCGGAATTGCCGGTTCTCTGCTCGGTGCTATTTTTAATTACTTTCTCGCTCTTTTTCTCGGCCGCAAAATTATATATTCTCTTGCCGACACAAAAATTGCCCATCTTCTTTTGATAAACCGCGAAGGAATACAGAAAGCTGAAAATTATTTTATAAAATACGGAAATATTTCGACTTTCATCGGAAGACTCGTTTTCGCAGTCCGTCAGCTTATTTCCATTCCGGCAGGTCTTTCCAGAATGAAGCTCAAACCTTTCATTTTCTATACCAGTTTGGGTTCTGCAATCTGGAGTTCAATTCTTGCAGCACTTGGATATTTTCTCTATTCACAAAAAGCTCTTCTTGAAAAATATTATTCTATTCTGACAAACATCTTCATAGTAGTCGGATTTCTTCTTGTAGTATGGATTGTAATTAAAGTATTCTTTATCAAAAGAAAGAATAGTATTTCAATAGAGGAATAAGTTGTATGTCTGCAGATAAACTTCTTTATTCCGGACCGAAATGGCAAGCAGATTTGTTTATTGAAATTCTTGATCAAAACGGAATTCAGTATTATTCTTCAGAAGCGGATTCCTCGTTGTTTTCATTGTCCGGTGAGATATATGTTTCCTTAAATGATTTTGATAAAGCTGAAGCTCTGATAAAAAATTCAGAACATATAACCAATGAAGATTCTTTCGATACTGATAATTTTGACAACTCAGAAGAAGTCAACACCCTGGACAAATCCGAATTAAAACCGTTTAGAATATCAATCCCTCTTTTTATCATTTTGTGGATTTTGACATTAGGATTATTTCAATTTTTCTGGTTTTATAAACATTGGATTTATCTTAAGAAAAAAGATAAAAGCAATTATTATCCATTTCTAATAATTGCTCTCTTGTTTTCCGGAGCTTTTAATTTTCTTTTATTTCAAAGATATTACAAGATTCTCGATCCTGAAAATTCAAATTATTACTACCTATCTATACTTTTCCCTCTTTTGAACATAATAATGCTATTATTGTCTTTACAATTTCAGATATTTCCTTATCAACCCTTTATATTCTTACTCGGATTTATTAATTTTATTCATCTGCAAGTGCTGATTAACAAGAAACATCATTTAACTGCTATTTCTTGTTAAAAAACTTCTGCGCGATGTTATTCTTAAAGAATGCATCAAAACCGTAAATTATAATATTTTTTGATGATGCGTACGCAAGACAATCATCGCTGAACATAGGCGCAATTATTACTATTTTATCTATATTATGATACCGCGCCCGTGATATATAATTGTTTATCACAGCTTCATTCACTGGTGAAGTAATCCTTGTTGAAAAAACTATATATTCCCCGAACATATGAGAATCTCTTTTACTGGAACAGTTATAACATACAAGCCGCTCATCTTTATACAAAACACTCTTGATATTATAATCAAGATGCGACAACAGACTCTGGGACAACGAATCAAACATGTTGGAAGGCATGGAAAGAATTTTTGAAATGAGCTTGTCCTGGCCTATATTCTTATAGAAAAACAGTTTATCCTGAGAATCCTTATAATGGGGACTCGAATCCTTAACCGAATTCCATCTATTCACTGCACTCTCAATACTTCCGGCAGACTCCAAAGCTTCGGCATAATAGAAATTGAATTCCGAAAAATATAAGTCTTCTTCCTTTACTTTATTATCTGCTTCTTCAAACACGGAAAGCGCCTGAAGGACATTCCCCAGAGACAAATTAATCTTTGCTTTCAGAAGTTCCTTTTCCGTTTCCCCTTCTTCGAGGTCATGTACATTTTTAACCCTTTCTAGCGCTCTGTCAAATTGCCCTGAAGCAAAATATATTTTGGCAAGATACAGATTGATTTCTCCGGAGTAATAATTTTTTCTTTCGGCTTCAAGAAATCGGCTTTCCGCAGACGGAAAATCTTTAGCCCTGAAAGAAATCACACCAAGAGTAAAAGGAAATTCGCCGTCGGCAGGATAAAGATCACTTCCTTCTTTGCATAGTTTCTTAGCTTCTGCAAAATACCCGGATTCAAGCTGCATCTTTATAGCTGTCTTAAGAATTGATGAAGGCATTGCCCATTTTCTGCTCATTGTGTTGAACTGTTCCATAGCTTTTTCAACATTACCGAGAAGAAGATAAATGCGCGCCAGCATTTCCCGCACGTCCTGCTCCATTATCTCCGGAGTATATCTGTCATATTTCAGCATATCCTGAAGGGTCATCAAGGCAAGAATGAAGTGCTTTTTATCAAAATTGTATTTTGATAAAAGCCAGTTCGCATCCGTATTTGTTTTATCAAGATTGAGCACAGCATTCAATATACTGACGGCCTTTTCATCATTTACACTTAGAAGATCTTTAGCTTTTTGAATACGCTTGGGAATCGCATGCATTCTAAATAAATGAAACAAATATATTATTCCGAGAAAGAAACCGGCTGTTACAAAGATGATAAGAAGATTTATTTCCATATTATCTTATTCTCTTCAATTGGGTCGTAATTCCTGTTATAGCATTCTTGAGAAAATCTTTCGCGGCATTTTCATATATAGGAAAATTCAGTTCTCCTGATGTGAATAATTCTCCGGCAAAATAAATCTCGGCAGTATAATCTTCGGTATCATATAAGAATTTATTTTCTGAAAGAGCTGACGAATAGCGTTTTGATGCAATCTGATAATCTGTCTTGTTTTTAACTTGCAGAAAAGAAAAAAGAATATCTCCGGATTTATCAAAATACCACGGCTCATAATTTCGCGAAATATCTGCAAGAAGAAAAGATACTTTCTTTGATATGTCCTTATCTGCAGCAGAAAATGTTCCTTTCTTAAGTTTAATTTTTCCTATTTTTACCGCAAATAAAGAAAGATTAAGATCAAACCGTTTGCAGTAATTTAATACCAATTGAGCATTGGAATAAATGACTGCACTGCTCTTGATCGTATCCGGCAACCCCTTGAGAGACAGATGATAATTTATAATTATATTATTCATAAATATGCAAATTGACGACTTGAGATAATGGTATGATGCAAAGGAAAACACAAAACCTACAGCTATATAAAGAGGTATCTGAACCGGCCGTTCTATGCTGCTTGAAGAAATTCTATCAATTAGAAAAACTGCAAGAGAGTATAGTCCAGCACTTGCTATAAACATCCCATAATTAACAGAACGCTTGTTTAATGTATTGAAATCCTTCGAGGTATTTTTTTTTACCTTCGCTATGAAAATAAAGGTAAAAAGAAGGAATGCTCCGGCAAGGTATAATATTTCATACAAACCGGCATGAAATACAAAGTTACGCATTGATCCGGCAAAATATAAAATCGAAGTTGAAAGCGCAAAAATAAATGAAAAAAGAAAAAAAGATATTATCACACATGACACATAAAATGTTTTTATACCGCCCATGCTCTCCTCGATAGAACATTTATAATAGTCCAATAACAGGATTTTTTCAAAGCTTTTTTAACCTTGACTCAAAAAAATAAAATTTATCTGATTACCTCATGAACAGCAGTGACGAAAAACTGAAACATTACCGGTTCATTTTCGGACTGTCCGAAAATTATTCCAGAGAAGAACTCCGTTCGGCTTATGCAACACTCGCAAGACTTAATCATCCAGATAAAAATCCGGGTGCAGATTCTCTAGCCAAGATGGTGATAATCAATGAAGCTTATTCTTTTCTAAAGAATTCATTTTCGGAGACAGCTTCTTCCGGAGATGAAAAGAATGAAATTGATCCGTCTTACACAATATACAAATCAGGTTTCTCGATAATGAAACAGGCCTTCGATGAATACTTCGGAGAAACAAAACCGAAAATAAACGTCGGCAACAGAAAAGTACTCTCGGAAAGACTTAGAAACGCTAAAACCAGTTTTTCGGAGCTTGTTACTACTTACCCGCACAGCAACTGGACAAGCGACGCGATTGATAAAATTTTCAGCATCAACAAATGGCTTGATTAATTTGCAGGATATTTCTTGACAAAGAATGCCCCGTTCATAAATTGGTGGCAAATTGCCCTGTGGTGTAATTGGCAACACATCTGATTCTGGATCAGAAATGTCTAGGTTCGACCCCTAGCAGGGCAGATAACTCAAAAAAATTACTTTACCGGACGGCTCGATATGAACCGTCCGGTTTTGTTTATATTGCTTTTCTGATTTCCATAACCGCATCTACCATGTTCTTCAGGCTCGGTTTGACCTCTTCCCATTTACGCGTTTTGAGACCGCAATCCGGATTTATCCAGAGCCTTTCTGCAGGAATCACCTTTATAAGCATTTTTATCTGCTGTACAAGTTCCTCCCTTGAAGGAATCCGCGGAGAATGAATATCATAAACTCCGGGACCGATTTCGTTCTTGTATCTTCTTTCCGCAAAGACATTCAGGAGCTTGTTTCCGCTTCTTGATGTTTCAATCGTAATTACATCGGCATCCATTTTTTCAAGCGTACCTATTATACTGTTGAAATCACTGTAACACATATGAGTGTGAATCTGTGTTTCTTTTTCAGCCGAGCTGACAGCACGCTTAAAAGAATCAACTGCCCATTCTTCGTAAAGATTTACCTTTTCTCTTCTGAGAGGATAACCTTCCTTGAAAGCAGCTTCATCGACCTGAATAATTTTAATTCCGGCAGACTGAAGATCCGACACTTCCCGGCATATCGCCGAAGCTATCTGAGAACAAACAGCCGATCTTTCAATATCATTCCGCACAAATGACCAGTTTAATATCGTGACCGGACCGGTAAGCATACCTTTCATCACTTTTTTGGTACAGCTTTGGGCATACGAAATAATATCCACCGTCATTGGTTTAGGACGGGATACATTTCCGTAGATTACCGGAGGTTTAACGCATCTGCTTCCGTAGCTCTGCACCCATCCGTTTTGCGTAAAAACAAAACCTTCCATCTGTTCGCCGAAATATTCAACCATGTCATTGCGTTCAGGTTCACCGTGAACAAGAACATCAAGTCCGGCTTCTTCCTGAAATTTTACGCATTCGGAAATATAATTTTTTATTCCTTCTTCATAGTCTTTCTGAGAGATTCTCTTTGCTTTATAATCATTTCTCAGTTTTCTGATTTCAGCGGTCTGAGGAAAGCTTCCTATAGTTGTTGTTGGAAGAACCGGCAGATTAAGAATTTTTTTCTGCGCTGATATTCTTTCAGCAAAATTAAAGGATCTTTCATCTTTGCCTTCATTAGATTCTGTTCTTAAAGTAGTTTTAAGAAACTCAATTTTCGATTTTATAATGTCGCCGTTTGTTTTCAGCTTCAATATAGATGAATCCGAGTCAGGATAATCATAAATAGATGCAGTATCTGAAACTTCTCTAAGCTTTTCTTTCGCGAATGACATCCATTCTTTAATATGCGAATCAAGCTTTTCTTCATACTCAAGAGAATACGGAACATGAAGAAGAGAACAGCTTGTTGAAACTATTATATTTTCTTTAGGAATATATTTTTCAATTTCTTTCAGCAAATGATAATTATGAGAATAATCCGATTTCCAGATATTACGTCCGTCAATAATACCGGCAATGAGTATTTTTCCGTTCAAATCGCTGAGGCAGTTCAGATTTTCTTTTCCGTAAACAAAATCAAGACCAATCGCATATAAAGGAACATCCTTCAAAGCCGCAACAATTTCTGATGCGTGATCAAAATAAGTTACAAGAATTATTTTGACATTCGCGCAAACAGAATTAATATCCTGATAAGTCTGTTTAATCAAAGACAAATATTCCTGTGAAGGATCTTTTACTGAAAGAGGTTCATCAAACTGAATATATATTACTTCATCAAGCTCTGAAAGTTTTATTATAAGCTCTTTGTAAAGAGGAATAATCTTTTCGAGCAGTTTGAAATTATCACTACCATCCGTAGTCTTTGCCAGACCAAGAAAACTTAAAGGTCCGATGATATTGATTTTTGTTTT
>Ga0255344_1001440_pt1 | contig 31930 bp, 30 predicted proteins | sample wastewater_treat_5_FD_192414 | JGI IMG/M metagenome (GOLD analysis project Ga0255344, IMG submission 192414) | Wastewater microbial communities from Lulu Island WWTP, Vancouver, Canada - plant18 | ecosystem: Engineered > WWTP > Wastewater > Unclassified | place: Canada: Vancouver, British... | reverse complement strand
GCACCGTCTTTGGCCCAAAGTTTTACCTGCATCTCTCCGTTAAGAGTCTTCATAGCCGCTGCAGCAAGTATTGCTTCCGGAGAACCTCCTATACCTATATAAATATCTACTCCGGTATCCGGCATTGCAGTGGCAATTGCAGCAGCAATATCTCCATCACCTATGAGTTTGATCCTGGCACCGACTTTTCTTATTTCCTCTATTATAGGATTATGTCTGTCACGGTTGAGAACTACAACTGTTATTTCACTTATTGGCACTCCGAGAGCGGCAGCGGCGATACGAAGATTTTCTCTTATTGAAGCATTGATATCAAGGCGACCTTTCAGTTCCGGCCCGACGGCAAGTTTGTAAGAATAAAACGTAGGAAGGTAAGCTATCTTTCCTCTTTCGGCTGCGACCATAACTGATACTGCATTCGGCAAACCGTACGAAACAAGTCTTGTTCCGTCGACAGGATCCACAGCTATATCCAGTTCAGGTGAGTCGTCGGCCCAGCATCCAACATGTTCTCCTATGTACAACATAGGAGCCTCATCCTTTTCTCCTTCACCTATTACAATGATTCCTTTCATATCCATGTAATCAAGCATTCCTCTCATGGCATCTACTGCAGCTCCATCAACAGCCTCTTTGTTCCCAAAACCAAGATAAAGACTGCTTGTTAATGATGCAGCTTCTGTTACTCTTACAAGATCCAGAGTGATCTCCGGATAGTTGAGCTGTTTCACTTTTAAAAACCTCCCCTTGATGGTATAATTGTAGTGAGTACCCAAATACCAAACTATATTTTCATGTTGAAAAAAATAAACTTCCTTTTACAACTTAATTATAAACTAAAAACTGATAAAACTGAAATTAATATTTCCAATAAAAAGATGGTTTAACCACAAAATTAGCCCGGGGGTGCAAATAAATGGATGTAAAAGTATTAAAAGACCAATTATTAAGAAAGAAAGAAACTGTATGGAAGAAACGAAAGATTGAAGAAATAAATGAGTACTGCAAGAGCTATGCTGAGTTTATGGATAACTCAAAAACTGAAAGGCTATCTGTAAAAAATATTATAGCTTTATTAGAAAAAAATGGTTATAAGTCCTTTGAATCTATTAAGAAAACCGGTAAACTCCCCAAAAATGCCAAAGTATACTTTTCTAATAGAGGAAAATCTCTTTTTGCCATACGAGTAAAAGGAGATATTAAAAACGGAGTAAATATAGTGGGGGCACATGTTGATTCACCACGCCTTGATCTTAAACCAGAACCTATTATTGAAGATTACGAGATCGCTATGGCTAAGACACATTACTACGGTGGAATTAAAAAGTACCAATGGCTCAATATTCCTCTTCAGATGTACGGAACTATAGTCAAAAAAGATGGCTCAATTATTGATATTTCAATTGGAGATAAGCCCGAAGATCCAATATTTGTTATAAGCGATCTGCTTCCTCATCTTGATAGGCGAGAAGGCGATGTAAAAAAAGTTTTTGAAGCAGAAAAATTAAATATACTTTTGGGTTCGGTTTCTGTAAGTTATGACGAAGATATTAAAGAAGGAGTCAAGCTTAATGTGCTTAAAATCCTTAATGAAAAGTACGGTATAGTTGAAGAAGATTTTATTAGTTCGGAAATAGAAGTTGTTCCGGCTTTCAATTCAAGAGACGTTGGGCTTGACAGGAGTCTTATTGCTTCTTACGGGCACGATGACAGAGTATGTGCCTACACTGCTCTTTCAGCTATTATTGAAGCTGAACCAAAGTTTAAATCCTCTGCGCTTATAATCGCTGACAAAGAAGAAATAGGAAGTGAAGGGAATACCGGATCAAAAAATCATTACTGGATAGGAATACTAAAGGAGCTTCTCAGCCTACAAAAAGAAGAAGTTTCCTTAGCCATTGAAGAAACCTTAAGAAATTCCGTTCTTTTATCAGCTGATGTTTCTGCAGCAGTTGATCCAAACTACAAAGATGTTCACGACCTTACCAATGCCCCTAAGTTAGGATACGGCATAGTAATAACCAAGTACACTGGCAGTGGTGGAAAAGGAGCAACCAACGATGCAAATGCTGAACTTGTTGGAAAAATAAGAAAAATTCTTAATGACTCCAATGTTACATGGCAGACTGGAGAACTCGGCAGAACAGATCTTGGCGGAGGCGGTACCATAGCAAAATTCTTTGCAGAAAAAGGTCTTGACGTTATCGATGCTGGTGTTCCACTTCTTGGAATGCATGCACCGTACGAAATTGCTTCAAAGGCTGATATATACGAAACTTATCTCGCTTACAAAGCTTTTATGGAGAGTATGGATTGAAGCTTTATGCAGGCAACCCAATAAATGCCATTGAATTTATGAATGATGATTTAAACCTTATAATCAGCACATCACCCTGGTCTTTTAAAGACCAGGGAATGGCTGTTATAATAATTGATAAAAAAATAAAGCTTTATACCGGAGAACAAGTTTATGAGATAAATACCGAATCACGTTTTCTTAATCTTAATGAATACAAGCTCTGCTTCGGTTTCGGACACGACTGTTTGAACTACGATTTTTTCTTTATGAATTGGATTAAAAATACTGATCTAATAATACTTTCTATCAATATTGAAAAAAAAGAAAATTATGAAAAATTCTTTGACCATATAGCTTCAAATATAAGCATTGTGAAAATACCTACCTTGCTTCTATTCTGCATCGATGAAAAATTTTTTACAGCAATCTTTGATGAGACTAACTCTTACAAAACTGAAAAAAACAACTATCTGCTCTACTGTTACACCGGAATACTTAAAAAAGAGAAACGATTAGTTCTTAAAGATAAGCATATCAGAGAACTTACGAGCAGTTTGAAGACTATACGCAAAAGGATTATAAATAACAAATGAGAAGCTATTTTAATAAAATAAGATGGCACTTCCTAAAAAAGAAAGTTCTGAAAATTCTCGAAAAAATCAAAACTCCAGATTATGACCCACAAAAATTGAATATTGAAGTAATAAGAACCACCAACTTAAGATATATTTTAAATTCTATAAAAACAGGTCTTAACAGCGGTTGTCTGCTTTTTTTTATAATATCTGGAAAAGAACTTACAGATAGCGAGCTTTTGATTATGGCAGAACTTTTTAACGCTTTTGGAGTCAATTTCATTTTAAGCGACAAAAAAAATCTCTACAGAATATATGAAAATTCAGTAAAAAAAATATCAGAATACGATAATATAAAATTACGATCTTTTTTTATTAAATCATTTAGTATAAACTTTATACTTTTTGAAGATAGTATTTCTCCAGCGCAGATAATGAATCTTAAAATAAATAAAACAGATTTTATTTTTTTTGACAACCGTATTTCCGCAGTCACCATGAAGCTTTTTGCGGATTCGCTTTTTTGTTTCTGTACAAACGGAAATGAAATTGTCTCACCTCATATGATCTCCAACAATCAAGATACTAATATGATTTATAAAAGTATTCTTTCATTCGATTACACAATGCTTAACTCTGTCAAACGAAATTATATTACGTGGGATGAACAGATTATATCGGAGATTGAAAAAAATTTAAATACCTAATTTTCAATTTAAAAACCTGCGGCATAGCCGCAGGTTTTTTATCAAAACTCATCTCTCATGAATGGATACTTAAAGTCATTTGGCGAAATGTATGTTTCTTTTACTGTTCGAGGGGATGTCCAGCGTAGTAGATTCAGATAGCTTCCGGCCTTATCGTTTGTCCCCGAGCCTCTGGCTCCTCCAAATGGCTGCTGGCCAACAACTGCGCCTGTAGGCTTATCATTTATGTAAAAATTCCCCGCAGAGTTTTTAAGTATACTATGTGCTTTCAGAACAGCAAGCCTGTCTTTGGCAAATATTGACCCTGTAAGCCCATATAAAGACGTCCTGTCACAAATCTCCAGAGTCTCTTCGTACTTTTCATCAGGATATACATAAATCGTAAGCAGAGGGCCAAAAATCTCCTCCTGCATAGTCTTAAAAAATGGATCTTTTACAAGGACTGTTGTGGGTTCAATAAAGTATCCTACAGAATCATCGTACTTTCCACCGGTAATGATTTCAGCATCAGAATTACTTTTACAGTACTCTATGTATTCCTTTATCTTATCAAAAGAATTTTTATCAATAACGGCATTGACAAAGTTTCTAAAATCCTCAGGACTACCTGTACTTATATCTCGTACCTGCTGGATAAGTTTTATCTTTATTTTTTCCCACAGGCTCTGGGGTATATATGCGCGTGATGCTGCAGAACACTTCTGTCCCTGATACTCAAAAGCTCCTCTTACCAATGCTGTTGTCACTGAATCGACATCAGCAGATTCATGAACAAAAATAAAGTCTTTTCCTCCGGTTTCACCTACAATTCGCGGATAAGTTCTGTATTTATCTATATTTTCACCTATTTTTCTATACATCCCATTAAAAACCTCTGTGGAACCTGTAAAATGTACTCCGGCAAAATCACGTTCAGAAAAGATAATTTCAGAGATCATAGAAGAATTTCCGGGAACAAAATTTATCACTCCTGCAGGAAGACCTGCCTCCATAAACAGTTTCATTATAAAGTAATTTGAATAAACTGCTGTCTGCGCTGGTTTCCATATCACGGTGTTACCCATGATAGCAGGGGCAGAAGGTAGATTTCCACCTATAGATGTGAAGTTAAATGGAGTAACCGCATATATGAATCCTTCTAATGGTCTGTATTCAAGCCTGTTAAAAGAACCGGGAGCAGAGAAAGGCTGTTCTCTGTATATCTGCTGCATATAAAAAGCATTAAACCTGAAAAAATCTATAAGTTCACATGCTGAATCAATCTCTGCCTGAAAAACATTTTTGCTCTGGCAAAGCATTGTAGCCGCATTCACTGTAGCTCTGTATGGTCCAGAAAGAAGATCTGCAGCCTTTTGAAATATAAATGCTCTTTCTTCCCAGTTAATGGATTCCCATGTTTTTTTAGCTTTCAAAGCTTCTTCTATCGCATATTTTACTTCCTGTGCACCGGCCTTGTGGTATACTGCAAGTTTGTGTTTATGGTCATGAGGCATACGGCATTCCCCAAGAGTTCCAGTTTTTATTTCCTTTCCGCCTATTATAAGAGGTATTTCCAGTAATGTATTTTTTAGTTCGGTTATTTTCTCAATTATGGCTTTTCTTTCAGGACTGCCAGGTGCATAGGAAAAAGTAGGCTCATTATAAGGCCTTTGAATAGATATGATACCATTGTCCATTAATATCCCCTCCATCAACTTTTATACATTCAAATTATACTACCGAAGGCTCAAACAACAGTTCGCCTTTTTCAAACCGTTTATAATTAAGTTCAATATCAATACTCAGCTTTTTACCAATAACCATTTCTGATATCAATTTACCAACCATAGGTGCAATCATAAATCCATGTCCGCTGAACCCACATGCCATGTAAAAATTTTCAACTTCATCGGCTTTACATATCAACGGCTGTCTGTCTTCAGTCATGGTATAAAGACCAGACCATTGTCTTACTACACGAAGATTCTTCAAGGGCGGAAGTAGCCATACGACCTTTTCAGCCATTTCTTCAAGGAATCTCCATGACGAGTTTATATTATAGTCTCTTGGTTCGGCAGGATCACCGTACCCCATTATAAAACTTCCTTGCGGAGATTGTTGACAGTAGATATTATATGAAAAAGACATAACCATAGGACCAAGAACTTCATTAACTGGATCTGTAACAAGTATCTGGTGGCGCTGAGGATATACAGGAATGTCAACTCCAGCCATCTTACCTATTTCTTTAGAATACCCGCCTGCTGCGTTTATCACAGTATCTGTGCTGATAAATCCTTTGCTTGTCTGAACTCCTTCTATTTTACTGCCTTTTCTTTTAATTGAAACAACCTCGGTATAAGTATTAAGTTCAGCTCCTAGAGAGATAGCCGCCTGTGCATAAGCATTTGTTACCAGAAAAGGGTTTGCATGCCCATCTTTTTCATAAAAAGCACCACCCAAAAGTTTTTCCGTATTCAAATAAGGGACTATTTCTCTAGCTTGTTCAGGAGTAATTATTTTTGAAGCTATTCCGAGAGAATTCTGAAGTTCAACATTCTTTTTAAACTGATTCATTTCTTTTTCTGTATACGCAAGAAGAAGGTAGCCTTTCTGCTTGAGTTCTATATCTCTTTTCGTATGGAGGATATCGTTCATGTTTTCTAGTATCTCCATACTCTTTTGTGCCAGTAGACAGTTCATTTTTGTCCCCCACTGTTGCCTGACTCCTGCTCCACATCTCCCAGTAGATCCGCTTGCAAGAAAACTTTTTTCAATAAGAACTACATCGCTGATGCCTTGTGATGCAAGGTTATAGGCTATCGAACAACCTACAACTCCTCCTCCTATAACAACTACATTCGCTTTATTTTTCATCCGTATCACCTGTTAATTCACCCAAAGCTATTCCTCCAACCGGTGGACGAACCTTTGACGGAATAATTTCATCAATACTTTTTCCTGTAATTCGTGATATTTCCCGTGCTATTATAGGAGTGCATGTTTTCCCCTGACATGGCCCCATTCCACATCTTGTTATTCTTTTAATTTCTTCAAGAGTTGTAAAACCTTCTTTGATAATACTGCGGATCTCCTCAACTGTAATATCTTCACACCGGCATATTATAGTTTTATTTTCCATCTGAATCAACCACCCTTACGGCTCTGGCCTCATAGATATACTCGCGGTCAAGCTCTATTCCTAAAAGATAGGTTTTATCGTTAATCTTCCCGTCTCTAACTTCAACTACTTTTGCTTTACAAAGTTCTTTACCTTCTCTGGAAAGAGCAATAACCTCATCCCCAACCGCCGGAACAGGAAGAAGTTCATATGCCATTTTCAATACGGCTTTTCCAGATGATTTTGACAGATCAACCACAAATATTGCCAGTCCAGGACATTTGACTACACATGAAGCACACCCGTTACACTTATCAAAATCAACCCTCGGAATATCGTTTATATCAGACATATGCATTATTGCTTTTATTGGACAGCTATAAACGCACGGGTCACATGGGATTCTCTGAAAACATTCTATCATTGCAAACGGTCCTTTTTCTTTTCTTATATCGGATGGAAGTTTTTCCATGTACTCTTCTTTACAAGCTACTCCGTTTTTTTTAAGCATTTTTTATCACCACAGCTCTGGATAATCCTTTTCTTATTTTCTCGCCAAAAGGTCCTGCTCTAAGCTCAGTTAATGCTGACTGAAGCCTTTGCATCTGCTCCTGGTAGTCCTGTATATCGGGAAAAACACTGTAACAGGCATGAAGTGCAGCGATACTTCCGCTTAGCATTGCTGACGTTGCCTCTTCTATTCCACTTGCATCACCACAGCAGTACAGTCCGTTTACAGATGTCTGCATAAAATCATCTCTTAGCGGAACATAGCCTCCAAGTTCTCCAGAGTAAACCATTTCACATCCCGCCATCCTGACCAACTCATTTAAAGGAGTTAACCCAACGGCTAAACATACTGTATCAACTTCAATTTCCTCTTCTGTTCCATCTATAGGATTAAATCTTTCGTCCACTCTATGAATTACAGCCTTTTCTACCTTACCGTTACCATAGACTCCCTTCAAAGTTGCACTAGTCAAAATCGGAACACCTAGCCTTGCAATTTTGGAAGCATGGACAAGATATCCGCCTATCTCGGGCGCCGCTTCAACAAGTTGAACTACTTTTGCACCGGCCTGTATAAGCTGATACGATACTATAAGGCCAATATTGCCAGATCCTACCATTAAAACCTTTTTCCCCGGTAATACTCCGAAAACATTCATAAGCGTCTGAACCGCACCCGCTCCGAATACACCTGGCAAATCATTGTTTTCAAATGCCAAGTATCTTTCAAATGCACCGGTTGCAGCAATAATCTTTTTAGGCTTTATCTTTTCCATCCTTCCGTTTCTCAAAACGGTAACCACCCCATCTTCATACAAACCAAGCACTGTTGAATCAGTCCAAATCTCAGAACTTCCGGATTTCCTTATTTCATTCTCAATATTCTGCGCAATCGTAAATCCACGCATACCGGCTTTTTCTTTTTTTGAACCGAAAAAACGATGAGTCTGTTTTACAAGTTGTCCTCCAAGCTTTCTATCTTTCTCAACTAAAATACTCTTCACTCCATAATCTGATACAGTTTTTGCAGCACTCAGCCCCGCAGGACCTCCGCCGATAATCATAAGATCAGTGTAAATCATAAAAGATCACCTTTGCCTTCCTGAACACAAACATGCATTCCATGTCTGGCGGGAGTAACGCAGGTTTTGACATTAACAACTCCATCGACCTCCATTAGACATGAAGAACAGTTACCTATGGCACAAAATAATCCACGTGGTCTATGGAGCCTTCGACTACTGGAAAGATCTAGAATATTCGCAGCATAAAGAGCTGCTGCTATAGTCTCTCCTTCAAAACATTCAACAGGCATACCGTTGAAAAAAAAGGTTATTTTTTTTCCCCGTTTATACTCTAAAACTGGATGATTCTCTATCCTCACACTTATCTCCCCCATCTTTGTAAACAGTAAAAACCTTTTCGTTAAAATTATAGCATGAATATGAAAAAAATTTCAACATAGTTAATATTTGTACAAACAATAGAACAGTAAAAAACATTACAACTACAATCATCATAGGATCAAGGGCAAGTTAAAAGGACTGAGCCCTGTTCAATACAGAACTCAGTCCTTGTTAATAGCTTAATGTACTACCAAATGTGTCTAACTTTTTGGGTTCAGTTCAATAATAGCCGCTTATCAATTGAATCATTATTTTTTCAGCATCTGTATTTTGAGATTGGAAAAATAATTCTTAAGCTTCTGAACGTCCTTTGAAACAAATAAAGCAAGCAGACAAAGTAATACTGCACACCCGAACCAGAATAATGCTGAATAGTTCAGAGCTTTTCCCAAACTATTGGATATCCCCTTTAGTGCAAGTCCAGCAGAAATACTTCCGGCAAAAAGCTGTCCTATTCCTGTTCCCAATGAATCCGTCAAATTGAAAACAGAAAAGATTCTTGCCCTGTCTTCCGGTTTATTAACGTTTATAAGCAAGGTTTTGACGTTCGGTCCTGTAAGCGATAATGTAAAAGCAGTGAAAAAACCAAGAATGCTGAGCAAATAAAACTTTTCGTCAGAGTAGTTAAAGTTAAGGGTTGCCATAGCCAAAAAAGCGCCAAGTGCTGTAGTTATTCCACAGAATAAAGAAACCCAACCTTTGCGGATATTATAGAGAACATTGCCTATATAGCCACCGGTAAGTATTCCAAAAAGGTTTCCGACTCCAAAAATCAGAAATATTATGGTTCCCATTGAAGGAGGTATATTTTTTTCTCTCTCAAAAAAAGTAACCAGAAAGTATGGAATGGCTCCCCAAGGTATTGTTCCTAATACTCCCTGTATGAAAAGTAAAAAATTTGTTTTTATCTTTACCAAATTAAGATAGTCTCCTGCAGATATTTTCTTCTTATAATCAATGCCAGACTCTACAAGTTCTCCTATTGCATACTCCTTTGACCCTCTTTTGGGCTCCTCAACAAACAAAGAAAAAATAATTATAATAATGAAGTTTGGTATTGAAACCAGAAGAAATGGAAGCCTCCATGTCAGAGGTGTAATCGTGTTGGTAAAGCCTGCGACTGCCATTCCGACAATCTGTCCTATTGCTATTGAGGTTGATATTATGGCCATAGCTTTGGGTCTGGATTTTTCTTCGAACATATCCCCTGCCATAGAGAACACTAGAGGAAATGACGCTCCTACTCCAATTCCCGTAAGTGCCCTGAATATGAAAAGCATTGTGAAATTCATTGAAAATGCAGAAAGAAGACACGGTATCTCCCCAACCAGAACACTGAAAAAAAGAAGCTTTTTCCTGTTATACTTATCACCAAAATAACCCCATACAAGACTGATCAGTGCCCCTATAACTGTAAATGCTGAGGTTATAAACCCTATCTCTCTGTCAGTAACCCCAAAATCTTTTTCAATGGCATTGATACTCGGTGACATAACCATCTGATCAGCGTTAAGAATTATCAAAGTAGCCACCATAAGCAAAAGCGACCACATTCCGGTTCTTTTTGACTTTTCTGCCATTTTTATCCCCCCTGAAATAAAATTTATCTATATTCTATCATAAATTCATTCATAGGTATAACTTCAACTTAGTCTTTTTATAGCTCGACTGTTAACTGCCTTGTAAATGACATAAGCAGCAATCAGCTTTAAGCTGTCAATCCATATGAATGATGGAACAAGAATCTGAAACGCAAAGACAAAGGAAACATTCTTATATATCATAAACCATATTATTCCGCAAGAATATATCGTCAATATCTGTAAAAAACCAAGTACCAGCTTATGAACCCTTTCAAATCTCCCTAAAAAAGACGAAACCAAAAAACCTATCAAAAATCCTCCCGTTGGACCTATAATTACTTCAATACCGCTACGGAATCCTGAAAAAACTGGAATACCTATAATTCCCAAAAGCAAATAAGTCAGAAAAACCTTCCACGCATTAGCCCCAAGAAAAAATGAAGTAAGAAAAACTCCTAGCACCTGCATTGAAAAAGGTATTCCAATTGGCAAAGGAATGTTTATCCATGAAAATACTGCCATAATTGCTACGAACATACCAATTTTACTAATACTCTTATAATTCATATTATCACCTCGTTTGTATGATAATACGAAAGTATTTATTAAAAGTTACAAAAGTATTATGTATATTTACACCTTGCTTATAAATGATGAAATAAGTTCTGAATATTTTTTTATGATCTTTTTTACTTCATGCTCTTTTTTTTCAAGAATACCTTCATCTAAAAAACTATTTAACTCATTCATATGTTTAATTACTTTGTTCAGACTCTCATCTGTATTTTGCTGTGTTTTTTCAATCTTGTTTTTCAATTCATTATTCTGATAAAAATTTTTTTTATATGAATTCGCTGTATTTCTTACTGATCTTATAAGATGAACAACAAGAATACTTAAACAACAGGCAAAAAAAATGATCATTCCCCATTTTTCCGCGGTTATGCTAACATTTATGCCAACAAAAACAAATAGTATATGAAGCATTGATGTGATTACATAAGAAAGATATCCGAAAAATAAAAAACCAAAAACTGTATCTTCCTTTGACTTAACAAATGATTTATAAGATAAAAAAGATGGAATTAATAAAAATAAAAATAATATCATCACTTTTTCAGATAAAAAATCAAGATTAATAAAAAACAAACCCCACTCCAGTTTTGAGTTAAGGGAAAGCACAATAATAATTCCTTTAAGAATCACTTCATATACCATAAATGCTATCTGTATATTGCGAACTACATATACGAGAACATCCTTGCTATCATTTGATTCCTTTATAAAAACTGTGCTTAAGTATAATCCAATAAAAGAAAGACTAACCCACCACATAAAGTATTCAGCATTTTTTTCTCCAAAAAGTAAGCCTACAACTCCTGATTGTGCAAATAGATACGAAGAAACCAGAAAACTCAGTATAACCAACTCAAAATACGTAATTTTGTTAAATTGCATTAATTTTTTGATGATTGGAATAAATACAAACGCAAAGACTGCAAGGAAAGTGCCGAAAATGAGATACTCGAAGCTATCCAGAATAGCTTTGAAAAAAAGAACTTCCGATGAGGAAAGAAGAAAATTGTTGTGAATCTGCGAAATTTTTAATCCTACCTGGCCAAGGTCAATTTTGAGAATTAACTCACTTTTTATTGATTGTGGATATAGCAGAAATAAAAAAGAAGGTTTTTCAAAGTGGTTGTAATCCTGAAACGGAAAATGATATGAATATGAAAGTTTTTTGTCAACATAGATCTGAAAAGGAGTTTTTAAAAGCTGTATATAATTTTTTAAATAGCCTTGAATATAAAGGGATAGATCTTCATAATCAATGTTCAAAACACCTGTTTTAAGATAAAGTAAAGTATTGGAGAACTCTTTTTCTTTTTCCAAAAAAGAAAGACTATTCCAATTTTCACCATCAGTACTGTAAAAAGAAAAAGTAGCATACTCAAACTTTGTATGCTTATAGCTGTAAATCTGTCGCCCAATCGATATTAAAAAAAATATAAAGATTAAAAAAAATATAAAGATAATGAATTTTCTATATACTTTTTCTTCGGAAATAAGCAGCAATACCACCTTACCCTAATATGAAAGCTCCTAGAAATCCGGCGCCTAAAATGATGTATATAGGATCAATCTTTGTTTTTATATAAAGCAGAAATGTCATAAATGCAATAATTATTATTCTGTACTCCGTTACATTCGGAAGTAGCATCTGCAAAAAAGTAAGGCTGACAAGAATAACTGTTGCAATTCCAAGAGATGAAAAAAGCTTTTCTTTATCTGCTTTGATAAATTTACCAAGGAAAGTAGCAAAAACTAGTATAATCACCGGAGGAAGAACAAGAAAAAATGTATTTAAGATGGCACCTATTATGCCATACTGCCTATATCCCACATAAGTGGCCATATTTACAGCTACCGGCCCTGGAGTCATCTGCGAAATTGAAACCGCTTCCGTAAACTGCGCAAAAGACAGGTAACCATTCTTGATCATTTCTTCCTGCATAAGTCCGACTATGGACCATCCACCTCCAAAAGCCAGAAATCCTATTTTAAAGAAAATAAAGATCATTTTAAGCATTAGTTCTACTTCCTTTTTTGCTCTCATATATATAATTTAAGATTATAACAAATAAAAAAACTACTACTACTATATCTTTATTTGCAAGCAATATCAAAACACCCGCTATGCAAGTAATAATCTTAAAAAGATTCCATTGCTGTTTAGAAGCCATTTTGTACAAGACTCCCCCAACCATTCCTATCACAGCACCATAGCTTCCTTTTAAAAAACCTTTTACATAAATATTATCAGAGTATTTTTTTATTATACTCGCAGCAAGTACTATTGCAAAAAAAGGAGGTATAAGAACTCCAAGAGTACTTGCAAATGCTCCTTTTATTCCTGCAGCTTTTTTTCCACAAAGTAAGGCAACATTAAAAGCTATAGGCCCTGGAAGAGATTGAGCAATAGTAAGAATTTCATAAAAATCTTTCTCATTCATAATCCCTTTGCTTTGCAGCTGCTTATCCATAACCGGAACCATGGCATATCCACCGCCTAACGTAAGTGCGGACACTTTTAAAAACATCCAGAACAGCTTAAAAATCATACTTTCTCCTTTCCATTACATCTTTATGCTTTCAAATCCCTTTCCGTATACACCTGTAACAGAACTTATTGAAGTGAAGGCTCGTTGATCTTCTTCATGAACTACTCTTAAAAGATTCTGAGTTTCATTTTTTCTGACCAGTACCATTATTATATTCTTGCTTTCATGACTATACCAGCCCTTTCCATCGATTATCGTGACTCCTCTGTGCATTTCTTTGGTTATACGGTCTGCAATCTTCTCATATTTTTCTGATATTATAAATATTTGAGCCGACTGCTTGGTTCCCTGTAACACTATATCTACCACATAAGTACTTACGGCTATTGCAACAAAACCATATATTGTCTTTTCAATAGATTTAAAAACCAAAAACGAAGAACCTATTACAAGCGCATCCACCATCAGTAATACTCTGCCCGGGCTTATATCCTTATACTTGTTTATTATCATGGCAATAATATCTGTTCCACCTGTACTTCCTCCCTGAGTAAATACTATACCTATTCCAGCACCGCCTAGTCCTGCTCCTATTATAGTAGACATAAAAGAATCATTAACCAGAGGAGTTTTGAATATCTGCTGAAAAATTGTTGTGTATAAGGAAGTAAGACATATGGCAAATATAGTTTTTACACCAAATTTTTTTCCCAGTATCTTAATAGCAATTACAATTAAAAAGAAATTCATAGCAAGGTAACTTATTCCAACAGGAAAACCTGTAAGGTAATATATTAAAGTTCCAACTCCGGTAAGCCCTCCGCCGATTACCTTGGACGGAATAAGAAAGGCTGTCCAGCCTATTGAGTTTACAAATAATCCAAAGGCTATAATAAAATAAGTCTGAAAAATCTTTATCTTTTTAGTCATTTTCTACATCTTCTCTCACTTTCGTAAAAATTTCTCCTATTGAAACCTTTCGTCCGTTGATAGCATCTTTTGCTGTGATAATCTTTTTGCCGGGATACTGTATTGCACCTATCTTTATCATTTCATCAGAACAGGCTACAAAAAAACTTTCTTTATCTGTTAAACAAACTGTTCCAGGAACAGAAGAAGTCTTAATCCCCGTCAGTGACGACGAAAAGACCTTGACCATCTGTCCGCCAAGCTGACATCTGACCCCCGGATAAGGATCAAAGGCTCTGATCGTATTGTGAACTTCAAAAGCCCTTTTACTAAAATCAAGCAACAGATCTTTTTCAGTAATCTTCTCTGCATACGAAAAATTTTCTTCCTGCTCGACAAGACAGTAAGAATCCTTGTTTTCAAGAAACTCTACAATAGCCTCCTTTGAAGCTTTAAGAAGTTTTTCAAAAACACTGGAAAAGTTATCGTTATCAGCTATCTCAACTTTTTTTACCAGTGCTACAGGCCCTGCATCTAATTGTTCAACAATTCTGAATATGCTGATGCCTGTTTCTTTTTCGCCACTAAGAATAGCTCGTTGTATCGGCGCTGCACCTCTATACTTTGGAAGAATGGATGCATGAATATTCCAACAGCCCATAGACGGAAGATCTATAACGTTTTGTTTGAGTATCTTTCCAAATGCGGCTGTAATAATTATATCCGGTTTTAAAGCCTTGAGAGCTTCAAAACCTTCACCTTTATTTATACTTGTATACTGAAAGATTTTTATATTTTTTTCCTGACAAACCTTTTTCACAGGAGTAGGTTGAACTGTTTTTCCTCTTCCCTGAGGCTTATCTTTTTGTGAAAAAACTCCTGATATATCAAACCCTTTACTTACAAGCTCCTTTAGTACTTCTGATGCAAAATCCGGAGTACCCATGAAAACGATCTTCATGTCATTCCTCCGACAGCTGTTTAAGACTCTTTTTGGTTTCTTTGATAATTTGTGAAAGCTCACTTTTGATTTTTGCTCTCTGCACTACTGTCAATTTATCAATAAACAGTACTCCTTCAAGATGATCAAACTCATGCTGAAAGATTCTTGCTGTATACTCATGAAGTTCTTCCTCAACTGTATTTCCTAAAACATCCTGATACTTAACTTTTATTCCTTCAGGTCTCATAACTGTAGCATAAATCTTTGGAATACTTAAGCAGCCTTCTTCATACTCAACATCTTCTCCAAGATGCTCTAATATCTGCGGATTAATTACAGTTCGTTTGGTCTGCCCATCGTCAACCACAAAAAACCTTTCATTAAGTCCCACTTGAGGAGCAGCAAGTCCTACTCCATCATATTTATACATATACTCATACATTAAGTCTATCAGTTCCTGTAGCTTGTTATCAAAAGCCTTTACTTCAACTGCTTTTTTTCTGAGAATGGGATCTCCCAAATATCTAATCTGCACTTTCATTTTTCACCTCAAGGATACCTTTAAGATATCCGACATTATCCGATTTTGTCAGGAAAACGGTTATTGGGGTGACAGATACGTAGCCTTCATTTACTGCAACATAGTCAGAGTCATCTCCGTTATCATCTTCAATTACCTTTCCAAGCATCCAGTAATAGGTACCTCCAAAAGGATCTTTTCTAGCTTCAAAATAATCATTGTATCTTCTTTTGCTCTGTCTTGTAACCTTAATTCCCTTGATCTCTTCGTACCGAAGATTCGGAATATTTATGTTAAGCGTGGTAAATTCTGGCCAATCGTCAATGTTGATTTTATTTAGTATGTCGACAAGACATCTCGCACCGGTTTCGAAATTCGGATTGTTAAAATCCACACAAGACACCGCAATCGAAGGATATCCGCTCAAAGCTCCTTCAAGAGCAGCAGATACTGTACCGGAATATAGAATATCTGTTCCTAGATTGGCTCCTTTATTTATACCGCTTATGACCACATCAAATTCAATATCTCTGTATATAGCCTGAAGACCAAGTTTAACACAATCAGCCGGAGTACCGTTTATAGCCTGTCCAAAAAATTTATTGTCTATGTATATTTCTTTTGCCCATAATGGATTTCTTATGGTTATCGCATGACCTGTAGCACTTCTCTCGACATCTGGTGCAGAAACATAAACATAATGATCCTTTTCAAGAAAATTTTTAAGAACTGCTATTCCGGGAGACATTATACCGTCGTCATTGGAAATAAGAATATTCAATTGACACCTCCACAATTTTATTATTTTTATGATTTTATCATTATTTTTTTAGTTGTACTTTAAGAAAAGATTAAAGTATTAACAGACACTTCATTTTTCTCCGAACAGATCAAAGCTTTACTAGCCCTACAATAAACAACTATAAAGCAAAATAGCTAAATTTATATAAAAGTACCATTACAATACGGTATTAAGCTATAAGAAACCGGTGCTACAATAAAACAGCACCGGTCTAAAAATCACTATAAAAACATTTTTCTTTTTAATGTCTTACGGTATAAGAAGTATGAAGCAGTTCATGTGATCTTTCACTGAGAGGTTCTCCAAAAAATTCTTTATATAATCTTTTTACGGATTCGTTCTCATGTGATTTTCTGTGCTTAGCAAGCGTGTCTATATCGTATACTGCAGTCATCCTTTCTACTATAACTTCTTCGTTTGTGGGAATTGGCTGACCTCCACCGCCTATGCATCCTCCCGGACAGGCCATAAATTCAACAAAATCAAATTTTTCTCCTTTTTTAATTCTTTCCATAAGAATTCTGGCATTTCCCAGACCATGTGCTACAGCTACTTTCACTTCCTGGGTTCCAATTTTCACACAGGCCTCTTTTATTCCCTTAAGTCCTCGTACTTCATGAAAATCAAGATTTTCAAGCTCATGACCTGTTATTATTTCATATGCTGTTCTGAGAGCGGCTTCCATTACTCCGCCACTTGACCCAAACAGTTCTGCTGCACCAGAAGACTCTCCAAAAGGACTGTCATAATCTTCAGCAGAAAGATCCATAAGCTTTATACCGGCTTGTAAAAACATCTTGGCAAGTTCTCTTGTAGTCAGAACGTAATCTACATCACCTTTCATCTCATTTCTCTGAGCCTCAAATTTTTTTGCAGTACAAGGCATAAGTGAAACCACAACAATTTTACTTTTATCCATACCGATCTTCTGTGCATAGAATGATTTTATCACCGCACCGAACATCTGTTGTGGTGATTTGCATGTGGAAAGGTTTTCAAGCATTTCAGGATAATTATGTTCTATAAATTTTATCCAGCCAGGACTGCAGGAAGTAAACAATGGAAGCTTTTTCTGGGCTTTAAATCTTTTTATGAATTCTGTTCCTTCTTCCATTATAGTGAGATCTGCTGTAAAATTGGTATCAAAAACCTTATCAAATCCCAAAAGACGTAATCCAGCAACTAACTGTCCGGTAGCTATTGTTCCGGGTTTGAACCCAAACTCTTCTGCTATAGCTACCCTGACTGCCGGAGCTGTCTGCACAATAACCATCTTATCACTATTTTCAATGGCTTTCCAAACATAATCAAGATGATACGCTTCATGAAGGGCTCCGCTGGGACATTCAAGTATACACTGTCCGCAGTTGGTACAGTCGACATTTCCCATTCCCCTATCCATAAAAGTTGTGATAATTGTCTTGGGACCCCTATTTGCTACCGTAAGAACGTTTACATTCTGCACCTCTGCACACTTTCTAACACATCTGTTACACACAATACATTTTGAAGGTTCACGTACTATTGCGTGACTGCTACTGTCAACAGATTGTTTCTTTTCTATAGGAGGAATCCTTATAGAATGTATGCCTATCTCCTGAGCAACTTGTCTGATTTCACAGGAGGATGACCTGGAACAGTTCAAGCAGTTGAGATTACAACTTATATCGTGAGACGCTATTATAAGCTCCATTATAGTTCTACGTACTCTGCGAACTTTTTCAGAGTGGGTTTTAACTATCATTCCGTTTTCTATTTTGGTAACGCATGCCGGCATCAGTGTTTTTCTTCCCTCAACCTCCACAGAGCAAAGTCTGCAGCTTCCATAAGGTGCCAGTTTTTCATTGTAACATAAAGTAGGAATTTTTATGTGAGCTTGAGCAGCCGCCTGAAGTATTGAAATTTCTTCGTCAAACTTATACTCTCTGTCATTTATTTTCACACAGTATGTCATACATACACCTTCTTTTCAAAATATTTTTCCAGAATTGAAAGTATTGAGTTCACTGATGCCTGTCCGAAACCGCAACGTGCAGCAAGACCTATAGCTTGTTTTATTTCCCTTATTATCTCAATGTCCTGAGAACCAACTTTACCGTCTGAAATCATTTTATCTATCATCTTGTTTATATTTCTGTTTCCCTCACGGCATGGAAAGCAGGTACCGCATGTTTCATTCATAAAGAAATCAGAAATATTTTTTACTATAGAAAGATAATCTCTATCTTTTGAAACAACAATCATTCCTCCCGAACCAAGTGAACTGCCTGTCTGTTCAAGATCTTCGTATGTATACGGTGTATCCAGCTGTTCATCGCTTATTATGTTGGTGGCAATTCCGCCTGGCATAACAAATCCCAGACCGCTTCCCTTTACTCCACCTGCTAAATCATTTATAATCTGCATTATACTCATCTTTCCAAACTCTATTTCATAGACACCTGGATTCTTAACATCTCCGCTTATCGACAAAAGTTTGGTACCTCTGCTCTTAGGAGTACCCAAGCTAAGATATATATTTTGATCATACTTAAGAATTTCAGCTATCACTGAAAGAGTTTCAACATTATTAACAAGAGTCGGTTTTTCATAAAGTCCTTCTTTTGCCGGTAGAGGCGGCTTTATTCTCGACAGGCCACGCTTACCTTCAATTGAGTTAAGAAGGGACGTTTCATCACCACATACATAGGCTCCTGCTCCCCTAATAAGTTTCAGCTCAAAACCAAAACTGCTTCCCAAAATGCTTTTCCCAAGAAGTTTTCTTTCTGTCATCTTATGAATGCTCTCTCTTATTGATTTTATAGCTTTTTCATACTCTCCCCTTATATATATATACCCATACCTAGCATCAACCGCATAGCCGGCAATTATAATGCCCTCAATAACCTTGAACGGCAGATTTTCCAATAGAAATCTGTCTTTAAATGTTCCCGGTTCCCCTTCGTCTCCGTTACAAACTACAAATTTTATTTCCGATTTTTCAGCGGCAACAAAATCCCATTTTATTCCCGCAGGAAATCCAGCTCCTCCTCTTCCTCTAATACAATTTTCCTTTACTTTTTCAAGAACTTCTGACGGTTTCATTCTGAGCGCTTTATTTAACCCAAGAAATTCGTAGTTATCTATGGTTTTTCCAAAATCGGTCTTTAAAAATATTTTTTCCATTTTTAACATCCCCTATTGTAAAGACTTCAATATTTTTATGGCTTCTTCAGGAGTCAAGAAACTGTAAACCTGTCCATTAATCATCATAACCGGTCCTTCGCCGCAATGTCCGAGGCATTCGGCCACTTCAAGAGTAAATTTTTTATCTTTGGTGGTACCGCCGTTTTCAATCTTCAAAAATTCTTTAATACTTCTTAGTATTTCGGTACTGTTGTTTAACCTGCATGAAACGCTGTTGCATAGCCTTATTATATACTTACCTGTTGGCTCAAGATAAAGCATTGAATAGAAGCTTATTACTCCATAAAGATGGGCTTTTGGAATATTTTTCTTTACAGCAATTTTTACTATCTGTTCTTCAGGGATATAGCCGTAAGTATCCTGAATATCCCTTAATTCTTCTATAAGTTCTTTGGAATAAAACTTCTCCATATCTTCACCCCGCAATATTCTCCAATGAGATTTTTTTCACAAAAGCTTAATTATAAATTTCACTTTCAAGTAAATATTAACTCTGTTATGTTTCTTAAAAACTACTTTAAAGTTACATTTTTTTGATGAAGAAACCTTTTATTAATGTTATGAATGATTTTTTAAAATATATCTCCACGCTTCTTTTAAACTAGTAAAGTGGTATAATAGAAAAAGATATAATGCAGGAGGTAATAAAAATGGATATTCTAAAACTTATTTCAGAGGAAATGACCCTCAAATTTCATCAGGTTCAGAACACAGTCTCTATGCTTGAGGAAGGCGATACCGTTCCTTTCATAAGCCGATATAGAAAAGAACGTACAGGAAATCTTAATGAAGAGGAAATAAGAAGAATCGAAGAACTTTTTAAATACTATACAAATCTTGAAAGTTATAAACAAACTGTTATAAACAGTATAAGTGAACAGGGTAAGCTCACCGAAGAATTACGCAAAGAAATAGAAAACGCTCTTAAGCTGAGTATAGTAGAAGATATTTATCTTCCCTACAAAAAGAGAAAGAAAACAAAGGCTGATATGGCCATTCAGGCTGGTCTTGAACCTCTTGCTATTATGATTCTTCAGGGAATGGAAGTATCTAAAAGTACTTTTGATTCTTATCTTTCTGACGATTATTCTACTCTGGAAAAGGCAGAGGAAGGTATAATGTACATTATCGGACAGAAATTTTCACATGATCAATCTATCAGAGATTCTCTACGTAATTTTTACGCAAAGAACGGCTTTATACTTTCACAGAAGAAAAAGGAGTTTAGAGAGCAAAAAACAAAGTATGATATGTACGATGATTTCAAACAGGAAATATCTAAGATACAGGATTATCGTATACTTGCTCTTGACAGGGGAGAAAAGGAAGATGTCCTTTCTATTTCTTTATCTCTTGAGGAGGTTTTTATTGAACAGCTCTTTTCAAAGTACATGACCAAAAAAATGCCAAATGATACTTACATTAAAAACGGTCTTGAATATGGCTTTAAAAATATGTTGGATCCTTCGATCAGTCGTGAAATCAGACAGAGCATGAGCGAAAAAGCTGGTGATGCAGCTATAGAATTGTTTGCAAAAAATCTCAGGGAATTACTTATGACACCTCCTCTCAAAAACAAACGTGTTTTGGCTATTGACCCTGGTTTTAGAACTGGGTGCAAGGCTGTTGCACTGGATGAGTCAGGAAAATTTTTAGAGTATAATACCATATTCCCCGTTCCTCCACAGAATGATTTTGAAGGAGCAGAAAAAACTGTTTTAAAAATGATTAAATCCCATAATCTTAATCTTATAGTTATTGGGAACGGAACTGCAAGCAGAGAAACGCAGGCATTTGTTGTTAACACTATTAAGTCCAACTCCCTTAACATAAAATATATTTTTGCAAATGAAGCCGGGGCTTCTGTTTATTCGGCATCTGAAATTGCTAAGGAAGAGTTTCCTGATCAGGATGTTACTGTAAGAGGAGCCGTCAGCATCGGAAGAAGAGTTCAAGATCCTCTGGCTGAACTTGTAAAGATAGACCCAAAATCCATAGGCGTTGGGCAGTATCAGCATGATGTCAATCAGAAAAAACTTAAAGAAAAACTTGAAAATACTGTCGAGAGTGTAGTAAATACTGTGGGGGTAAATTTAAATACTTCTTCATACGCAATATTGAGTTTCATATCAGGTATAAACTCCTCTACGGCAAAAAAGATTGTTGAGTATAGAAATAAAAACGGTAAATTTTTGGAAAGAGAAGCTTTGATGAATGTTAAAGGCTTTGGTCAGAAAGCTTTCGAGCAATCTGCAGGTTTTCTGAGAATTTTTGATGGTTCACAGCCTCTTGAAGTTACGGGAATTCATCCAGAAAGCTATGGAGCAACCCAATTGCTTTTGAAGGAGCTTGGCTATTCAGCCTCTGATATTCTTGATCCCGTTAAGTCCATACTCCTTAAAAAAGCTCTTTCAGACTGTATTTCAAGCGACAAAAAGCTTTCCGAATATGAAAAAAAATTGGGAGTAGGGAAATTCACCCTCTCGGATATAATCAGAGAACTTCAAAAGCCAGGTATTGATCCAAGAGATGAGTTGACTCAGCCTATACTATATGATGATATTCTATCTTTCAATGACCTCAAAGAGGGAATGAAGCTTCAGGGGAAAATTACTAACATCACAGACTTTGGAGCTTTTGTAGATCTCGGAATAAAGGAAAGTGGGCTAATTCATAAATCTAATATGGGTAAAAAATTTGTCCGTCATCCTTCCGAAGTCCTTAGCATAAACGATATTGTAAATATTGAGATAATAACTATGGACAAAGAACTCAAACGTATAAATTTAAGACTTATATAATAAACTAGGACGGTTTTCCGTCCTAGTTTATTCTGAGTATCTCCTGAACCAGATTGGTATCAGATGAGTAAACATACATCCTGTTTTTAAAATTATCATCAGTACAAACTATATAAACAATCTCTTCTATCATAAAATAAGAGATTATTTCATCCTTAGGAACTCTGAACCTAACATTCTTAGCCTTTATATCTATGCTTTCGCCTGCATCAGTAATAAAACCCTTTGGGCAGCATACAGATATAAACTCTTCTACGGTATCCTGTGTTTTTTGTTTTTGAACATCCAGAGAAAAGCTTTGCATAATCTTTTCTATATTTTTAAACACATTCTCAGATGGCACAACCTCAAATGAAATCACCTTACCGTTCTGCATGAAAAGCTTGTATTCAACTCCTCTGAAATCATATGAAGGATATGCAAGCGCTATGGTTCCGTCTTTCTCGTATACATAGTACCTGTTATCAAATGTTCTTATTGTTGTGTTGCCGTTATGTGTAGAAACTGCATACTCATTTGGGATATCAGTTTTATCGATTGTGACTGAAGTATTTTTAAAGGTATACGGATAATTTTTCACCTGTTTGAAGTCATATGATTTAAGCTTTATGTACGGATAATAAGTCATATCTCTAAGACTTACTTCATAAACTCCCCACAGAAAGTAGGACACGAAGTATATCACAATCATGAGACCCAATATTATCGAAAGGCTTTTTATTGCTTTGAATCTCTCTTTCCTAGAAAGCTGGGCCATCTTGAAACACCTCTATTGTTAGAATATTTTATATCCGTTGGTTATAGGCATTCTTCTTTCTTTTCCGAAACTTCTTTCTGTAAGTTTTATTCCGGGTGCTCCCTGTCTTCTCTTGTATTCATTTATGTCAACCAGTTTTATTACAAATTTTACTATTTCCTCATTAAATCCGTCTTCAACTATTTCATCAAGGCTCATTTCCCTTTCTATATACCTGAAAAGTATCTGATCAAGCAAATAATATTCTGGTAACGTATCTTGATCGGTCTGATTCGGTCTTAACTCTGCAGAAGGAGCTTTATCGAAAATGTTTGACGGTATTATATCTTTGCTGTGAATTTTATTATAGGCATAACATACTTTGTATACCTCAGTTTTATAAAGATCTTTTATCGGTGAAAGACCTCCTGCCATATCGCCATAAAGAGTAGCATAGCCTGTTGCAACTTCACTTTTATTACCGGTAGAAAGTACAATAAAGCCAAATTTATTCGAAAAAGCCATATTAATTATGCCTCTTATCCTTGCCTGAATATTTTCTTCTGTTGAATCTGTTTTCCTTCCTTCAAAATAAGGCTCCAACAGTTCATTAAACGCTTTAAAAGGTTCCTCTATAGGAATATTTACAGTTTTCATTCCAAGATTATCCGCAAGAATGATGGAATCTTTAACACTTGATTCTGATGAATACCGGGAAGGCATCATTATACCAAGTACATTTTCACTGCCAATTGCATCACAGGCAATGGCGGCCACTAAAGCTGAATCTATTCCTCCACTCAATCCTAAAACTGCTTTTTTAAAGCCATTTTTGAAAATATAGTCTCTTATTCCGGTTTTTATAGCCAGATAAAGCTGCTCATACTCCTGGGGTATATTGGAATAGAAATTCTTATACTCCTCTTTGTTATCAAAACTGTGAGGAATATTGATGCTCTTGATTTCGGTATAACGGCTCAAATTATAGTGCTTTCTCTTTCCTTCTCTAAGATTGGCACGGGTGGCTTCATAAGGGTCTATGTCAAAAACAAAAACTCCTTCTTCAAAGACAGGCGCTTGCATTACTACATCTCCATATGGGTCGGCAATTATGCTTGCACCATCAAATACTATCTCATCTTGTCCTCCAATCATATTGGCATAGACTATCCAGCTTGAAAGTTCACTCGCTCTGGTTTTAACCAATTCTCTTCTTGCTACATGTTTCGTCTTATGAAACGGAGAAGCCGAAAGATTTAGTATTATATTCGCACCATTTTGTGAAAGAGCAAGCGATGGTCCGTTTGGAACCCAAAGATCCTCACATATTGTTACACCTATCTTTATTCCTCCGGTTTCTATCATAAAAGGCATAATACCAGGAGTAAAGTATCTTTTTTCATCAAAAACAGAGTAGTTAGGAAGAAACATCTTCTTGTAAGAGGCCCATACTTTGCCGTCATATATTATCTTGGCACTGTTGTAAGATTCTACATCCCATTCCACTGCTCCGATTATGATTATGATATTTTTTCCCTTAGAAAATTCGCTGATCATATCCAGATATTTTTGTGAATCTTTTAAGTACTTTGTTTTCAATATAAGATCTTCAAGCGGATATCCGTTAAGAGATAACTCCGGGAAAATTATTATATCAGCTTTTTTTCCCACTGCATACTCTATGGCGCCTAGTATCTTGTCAGTGTTTTTCTTGTAATCCCCCACATGCTGGTTAAGCTGAGCAACAGCTGTTCTTACTCTCATTTTTCCTCCTTAAAATATAATTCAAACTTTTCTCTGACAGCACTTACAAGTTTTGAATCATCCACTATAACTAAAAACTCATCATTTTTTTCTCTTGCTCTATATGTCAGATTATAACTTCCTATTACCAGCTTTTTATTGTCTAGAACCATTATTTTGGCGTGTACACCAGGATCATATACAACTTCTATGCCTTTAAGATATTGGATGGGTGAGCTGTACATCAAATTCCAGTCATCAGATACCATCCTTATTTTTACTCCTGACGCAGATGCTTTTTCCAGCTCATATACCATAAAAGGATCTGTGAATGAAAATGAAAATATATCAATGCTTTGAGAAGAATTTTGTATTTCTTTTATTAAGGATTTATATATGTTAACCGAAGGTCCTGTTATCATTCTGAAAGTACAGCCGTCTGCTTTGACTTGTCTGTCAATTATACTTTTATCATGACCATATCTGTTGTTTTGAAAATTATTTATTTCTTCAAGGAAAAGCGCTGTAACTATAGGATTTTGCGTATAAACAAAAACATTGAAATCATTTTTAAGGCTATTTTCAGTAAAGTTTCCCGTTCCAAAAAGAACAGCCTTCCCGTCAAAGATAATAAACTTTTCATGAAGATATCCTTCTTTATTATTATCCCTGAATATTCTTACGTTCTTAGGCACTTCGCTTTCAAAAAGGGAAGCTTCTATAAAAAAATCTGTCTTTTTATCTCTTAGCATAGAAATAAAAAAATCATCAGTTGACAGAGAGACTGCCTGTATAAAAAGTGCTTTGCAAATTTTGTCCTTTAGAAAATACTCAACTTCGCTGCCGCTAAAAAATATATCAAAAGTAAACGCTCTGGATACAACAGTCAAAAGAAAGAATGCGAATAATTTTTTTGCTTGTTTCATATCATAAGATCATCATATTCATCTACACTCTCATAGGTTGCCTTAATAAACTTTCCGTCATTTATTTCTTTGAGCCAACTTTTACATACTCTTTGTATATCAGCCTCACCACCTTTTTTTACAAAATTTCTCTTTTTGGCATACTCAGAAAGAAAAAAACCAAAAGGGTACTCTTCTTTCATATATTCCTGAGAAATTATATGCGGATATTCTTTTATCAGAAATTCAAAAAAATATTCCAGAATTTCTTCAGCATCTGTCTCTTCAACCTTTAAAGATCCTAAAAGAGCAAGCTTATAGGATAGTTCTTTTTTGTATATCTCAGGGAATAGAATGCCTGGAGTATCCAAAAGTCTGAATTTTTCATTAACCGATACCCATTGGACACCGCGGGTTATCCCAGGCATGTTTCCGACAGCAGCCGAACGGCTTCCTTTTAGACTGTTTATAAGTGTTGATTTTCCTACATTGGGTACTCCCACAACCATAGCAGATTTTTCCCCATACGTTTCTGGGATTACTGTGAAAACATTTTTCATAAGGAAGTTTTTTATATTAATTGACTTCAGATTGGTAGCTAAAACACAATAGCCTTTCTCCCTAAATTTTTGAATCCACAGATCGGTTTTTTTTATATCACATATATCATACTTGTTGAATACAATTATTCTTTTTTTATTTCTGAAAAGTTCCTGATATTCATATGCACGGCTTGAATACGGAGCCCGCGAATCTACAAGCTCTATTACCGCATTAACTGCCCTAAGATTTTCTTTTATACTTTTTTTTGCTTTGGCAATATGACCTGGATACCACATTATTGTTCCTCCACATACTTTTTTATATTTTCCATAACTACTACATCCGTTTGCGGAACATCAAGCTTCTGCCTCTTATATTCCAGCCTAATTATATTCTCTGTCTTTTTTATAAGAATATTATATGCCAAGAACACACCTACTGTAAAAGTTATAGCAAAACTGAACCCCATTGCTTTAACTCCTACCCAATTAAGAAAGAAATTACTTAAAAACGGATTTATGCACGATATAAAAAACGTTACAACAAGCACTTCTTTTCTGAAATCAAAGTACAGAAGAAGTAGCATTATCATAAGATAAAATCCATTCATCATGGCACCTATAAGACCTATGCGGAAAATATATTTGCTCACCCCTGGAATAAGAGGTAAAACCTGGAATTCATTCATAAAAAAGATCATTGCAGTAACCAAAACCTGAAACTTAACCACAAGGGCTATATTGTTTTTCATCTCATTTACCATGTTGTACTTATACATTTCAATCTCTGAAAGGGTGCTGCCGGAAGTAAGACCGTCGTAAAAAGTTCTGTATTTCGAATAAAAAGATGTCTCAAGAACCAAAACAAACATAGTCATAGTTGGAATGGTTGTAAGGTATGCAACAAACATAGGAGCATCATATACATACGAAAATCTGAAGCCGGCAAGATGTTCCTCACCGTATCGCGAAAACCATGTAACAATATCGTCAGACCAAATGGCAAGATAATAAAAAACGCCTATCAGAACATTCTGCCAATAATGCATAAGACTTCTTATCCATCTAAAGGATATTTTAAGTGTAAAACCAAAATATTCTCCAATCATATATAACATATATGCTGAACCTACATTCAGGCCTATGGCATATCCGTATATATTTCCGGCAGGACCGAATTTAGCACCGAAAATATATGAAAGAGTCATACTCATAAATCCCGCCGCAATAAATCCCAAAATATACCGCTCATAAGATTCTGCTGAAACAGCAGCTATAGACGTTATCCACAGAACGGAAAAAGATATAAGAAGCCATGTAGAAGAAATTTTCAGCCAAAGTGGATGAGATGAGTAGATAGTGAAAAAAAAGAAGGCCGCCAAAAAAGAAATTAATGCCATTACGGCACTTAAGGTTACAACTTCCGAAAATATATATGTATACTTTTTAGCATATATAAGATCTGAAATAAGACGTGTCTCGACCATAAGAATACCGCTTGTAAGCAAGCTGGAAAAAACTGAAGAATATATCATTGCCGAATTAAAATAAATATTGCTTGACTGAAGAACAGAAAGAAGCAGCCATAAAGTAAAGGATGTAATTATCCAAGGACCAGCCGAAACAATGGCAGAATAAGAGAATGCGAGTATATCTCCTGCTATGGTTCTGTTCCTCATTATCTGATTAAGTTTAAATCCTATTCCGGCCATTACAGCACCACCGATTCATAAATCTTGCGGTAAGAATACAGCATGTTTTTCAATCCATACCTCTTTTCAACTCTCATCTTAGCAATTTGTGAGGCATTTTTGTATAATTCAGGGTTATTGGCAAATTTTAATATAGCTTTTGAAAGTTCTATAAAATCCTTAGAATTTACCACTTCCCCACAAGCTCCATGAACATCATCATCACCTGAAGTTCCAAATATTATTTCCGAGCACGATCCCACATCCGTTGCCACAACCGGAATTCCACATGCCATCGCCTCAAGAAGTGCAAGCGGTTGGCCCTCACTCACACTGGAAAGAACCGCCAGATCGATTTTGGGATACCATTGTTTTACATCGACAGATCCAGTGAAGCTTAGATAATCATTCAAATCAAGCATTTGCACAAGATTTTGACATTCTTTGAAGTAGTCCGGTTCTTCATCAGTGGGACCAATAATAAAAAAGTATATATCTTTTTTATATTCATTTATAAGTTTAAAAGCTTTTATTGCAGTCTTTATATCTTTTATTTCGACTACTCTACCTACAAGCCCGAGATTAAAAGTTTTTTCCTCTTTGCTTTTGCCAAGACTGTTAAAAAGCTCATAATTAATACCATTAGGAATTATACTAAGCTTCTTGTGATCATCGCATAACTCTTTTTCTATAATCTGATTTTTAAGAAATAGAGTCGTCACTGCAGATGAACCATAATATGTAAGGGCGCTTATAGTGTTAAAAAGTCTTATCCATCCGGTTCGGTACTCATCTTTTACCCATTTGGCCCTGAGCAGTTCAAGCTGTCTTTCTCTATGATATATTCCGTGTTCTGTAATTATAAAAGGCTTGTTGTACTTTAGACATGACATAAGTGCTGTAAGCCCTGCATATCCGGTCGTCACCGAATGATAAAGATCACAGACAGGCAGATCCACTGTAAGCGCATTCATAAACGGCAGAAGCATTGACCTGACATTCCAGAAAAAATAATTAAAGTCTTCATATGGAATAAACTTCTTATAGATGCTTTCCAAAAAGTCCCAGTAAGCATCACTTTCCGGAATAACTGTAAAATCATAATTGTATGCTTTCTTAAGAATTTCGTAAAGCTTTACTGACATATACTTCTCATCAAAAGGATATACTATTGTCTCAGATATTTCCTTTGCAATAGAGTATGGAAGAGGTTTTTTTTTGCTTTTATACTTAGCAAAAAGAGAAAATTCAAAGTAATCTTTTATATTAGAAGAAAACTTGTATTTAGGAATTCTTTTTTCAGGCTTGGCAGATATGTGAATAACTGTAAACTCAATATCAGGCATACTCCTCATCATAGTATTTGCCCATGAAGAAACACCTCCGGTAACATACGGAAAAGTTCCTTCAAAAATTATACCAACTCTCATCAATACTCACCGCGCCTTACCATATCCATGACCGAATTAAAAAAGTCAATATCAACATAATTACGGCCAAAAAGTATAAAATCCGACAGAATAGTCTCATCAAGCCTGTTGTAGTACTTACAGATAATAAGAAAATATCCTTTCTGGTACCAGTTTAGCTGGTTGTAAAGCTCCCTCATTATGCTGCTATTAAGTGAAAATCTGAAAATATCGTTCATTACCATATTATTTTCAGAAGAAAATGTTTCAAAGTCAACCCTTGAAGATGATATAAAATTATTTATACTAACTAGGTAAGCATCAAGAATTTTTTTATCAATAGCAAGAAGTTTTTCGTTGTAGAGCTTGGTTTTTTCTATATCATTAAGATTTTTCAGTATAGAAAGATATATATTTCTCAGATCAAACATTGAATTGATATCTGAAGGATTTTTTTCAAGAAAACTCTGTATTTCAAGCTCCTTTATAAAAAGACTTCTTTTCTCATATGGAAGATTAATTAACTCTTCTGTAGTAACTAAAACCGTTTCATTGTAGTTCACAAAAAAAACCAGAACAAGAACTATAGCCATAAGAACAAGCGTTAATATCCCGGGTTTCAATAAAAAGTCAATTATCTTCTTCATAAAAAGTCACTCCAACATTGAATAAATTATTTTCATTATTGATTTTCCAATAAAAACTTCAGAGAAGGATGCTCTGGAGAAAATCCTTTCTCTAAAAACTCTTTTATGAGTTTTTTGGTTATTTCAATCTTGTTATATTTTATTGAGTATAATATCGTTTTTTCAAGCATCGGCTGTGTGGCCAGTATCTCTTTAAATCTTATAGCCTGTTCAAGGGGATTTCGCCCAGAAGTTTCTATAAGAGTCAGATATACATCTACTATATCAAACCGGAAAGAAAGCTTTTCGAGTCTTTTTTCAAAAACTGAAATAACATTTTTCAAAAGATTATCTTTTATTATTCCTGATACTAAGCCTGACTTTATATAGTAATCAACGTACGAACCATATTTTTTAAGATAATCCGGATCGTCTATTCTATCCTTGGATTCCTCGATCTTCTGCAAAAAATAATTGTCCAGTTCAGTCATTGCATCTGAAGCATACATAACCACATCTGGATGCTGATCTTTCTGGAGTTCCTTGAGAAGCTGTATGCTTTGGTTTATATCAATTTTCTCTTCTTTTATAAGTTCAACTATAAGTCTTACTCCTGCTTTTTTTTGAAAGGTATCACCATACTTTGATATTATTAGCACCGGGGCAAAATCCGACACATCAATCAGTTGTATCTCAGAAAGCTTAACCTGAAATTCTTCACTTTTGAAAGGACGAAATACCGGACGATAAGAAAACATACCCAAGGCTCTTATAAGAGGATAGAAAGGAAAAATTGACATATTCAGAACCAACTCATAAAAAGCTTGAGAAAAAGAAAGCTTAAGAAAAAGTATATTTACAACAGCAAGACTGAAATAAATGGCATAAGAATAAAGTGCATTGATATAGCTTTGCACAAGAAGGAACCCTATAATAACAAAACCTACTATAACAGTGATACAAGAAAAAATAAGGTAACCTAATCTCTTATCCATCATTGTCGCTAGACCAGCTTGTTATTATTTCAAACTCTTTACCAGATTTGTTTTTTAGACGTTCAAGCACTTTCTGCAATCCTTGAGAGTCACATACTCCCAGAAGAAATGTAAGAACTACTTCCTGTTCATTTTTTTCAGAAAATACTATATCCATCTTTCTTTTTATTTTTAGAATTTCTTCCTTGTGCGCTTCGCCGGTTTTGACTTTTAATAGTGAAAAAGGCATCCGGAATCTGTCCCAACGTTTCTTGTAATCTTCAAAGTAACTCTCATAATACTCTATTCTTATTGTCCCGTCAGCATTGGTTGTTAGTATCTCAAGTTCATGAGTTATGCTCTGTGATGAAGCAAGCATGGTGGCAAACCAGTCTCCTATGACTTTGAGATAAGTTTCTGTATTTTTATTAAGCTTAAACGGATCAATTATCTCAATGATTATTATACCTATAAGATTGTCTCCGTTCTTTATTGTTGAAGCTATAGCAGGCTCCACAGGAAGCTTTCCCTGCTCATCGGTTATAATCTGAACATTAATGTTAGCTGTTCCATCCTTCAAGGCATATTTAAGGACTATAGAGTCATCAGGCCGCAATGAATTTGGAAGAATTCCTTCCCCTTTTCTTACTTTAACCCTAAGAAATCCACTTGCGTCAAGGGTATATATTGATACGTTTTCTGCCCCAATAAAATTGGATATTAGTTCTACCCCCTCATTATATATATCTTCAGGCTTAGATATCTGCATCTCTCTGAGCCGTTCAACAAGAAGAGAAATGCCTTTGTTTTCAAGTGAAAGCTTTTCTTTCAGATCCTGAATTGCATCTTTATGCCTGCGAAGTATTTCTTTAAGATCATCTATTATTTTTTCTCTGTCCTT
>Ga0255344_1001438_pt1 | contig 31951 bp, 26 predicted proteins | sample wastewater_treat_5_FD_192414 | JGI IMG/M metagenome (GOLD analysis project Ga0255344, IMG submission 192414) | Wastewater microbial communities from Lulu Island WWTP, Vancouver, Canada - plant18 | ecosystem: Engineered > WWTP > Wastewater > Unclassified | place: Canada: Vancouver, British... | reverse complement strand
AAATATTGAATGAGCGAAAAAGAAAGTTAATACTTGCAAAAAAATACCGTGTGGCGAAAAATAAGGAATACTTGGAGGTTGTCTCTTAATTTATTTTCAAAATGTTCAAATTATTTGAAGCGAGACAAAGTGAAACACCACCAATATTAACTGACCAGCACCCGGTAACAATGGTAAATTGGCGTGACAGCATCGTATGGTGCAACGCCTTGACCGAGTATTACAATGCCAATAACGGATCTGAAACCGATCTTGTATGTGTTTATACTTACAGCGGAGCAATAATACGCGATTCGAGGGATTCTAACGCAATTTCCTGTGACAACGCTGTTCAAAGCACAACAGCTAAAGGTTTTCGACTGCCGACAAGTGTTGAATGGGAATATATCGCGCGCTATATCGGAACAAGTGCGCCGTCACATGCGAATTATGTGTTTAAAGATAGTGTATACTATTCAAAATTCAACAGCGCCAGCGGTGCGACAGGCGATTATAACGATGTACCGGCAACATCAGCGGTAGCAGTGTATGGTGTGTCATCGACAGCGGTTGTAAAAAGCAAGGGTACAACTGGAGCCAATGCTCTCGGTCTTTATGACATGAGTGGTAATGTGTATGAGTGGTGCTTTACTGCGAGCGGTTCGAGCCGGGTGTTGCTCGGCGGTAGCTTCAACCTCTCCGCCTACTACATGCAAGTTGGTATCGTGGTCATCGGCCTTCCGTATTACGAGTTCTACTACATCGGCTTCCGTTTATGTAGGGATAAGTAAAATCCTCTCTCCCAGACTCTCTCCTTTGATATAGGAGAGAGTCTGGGATAATAGCAATTCTTTATATCATTTTTCTGAATCATAAATATTTACGCGTATATTGAGCGAAGCGAATAAACGCGTAATGATATTTTTGAATTAATGATTTCTATAATTGCTAAAGTGCGCTAAGCACTTCAGAAAGAGATAAATGAGAGAAAAAAGTCCAAAATGTCCGATGCAATCGGACTCAACTCGGGCGACCGCAGCATCCGGCAAAGCCGGTGCGAGGAATTCGCCCGATAAAAGCCAGGAGTGGGATCTCAAAGGGATGAGGAGCGGCGACTGAGCTCCTCGTCCCTTTGAATATTCACTTGAGATGAATACCGTATTCCCGCGTAAACCGCTGCGGCGCAGATTATTGCTCCAATTGCTTCGAGTGTGCCTGTTTGTTTTCCAAAAAGCAGTATATCCCATACATATGAAAATACGGGCTGGAGTATCAGTAGTATTCCGGCTGTTGATGCTTTAACTGATTTAAGTGATGAACTTATTAAAAGCCATGCAACAAACTGGCATATAAATCCGTAGGCAAGCATCAAGACAAGCCCCTTTCCGGTTGCAATATGAGGCGATGATCCTTTTGATATGATATAGCTGAGTGAAACCGCGGCTGTTACAATCGATACGATAAACATGTTAACTGAGGCATGCGTTTTTCCGTGTTGTGATTTTTTTAAAAGTATCACATATCCCGCGTAAAAGACGCTTGTAGCAAGCCCGAGAATTACACCGGGTATGAAATATTCACCGGCAGTATTTATATTTCCTCTAATTATAAGGAAGAGCCCGGCAAATGCTGCAAGACACGATAATATGAACTGATAACGGATTTTTTCAGAAAATAAAATAAATCCGGCTGCCGCAACTAGAAATACCTGAAAGTTTCCAAGAAGTGTAGAAAGACCCGGTCCGACAAAATAAATCGACTGATGCCAGCAGAATAAATCTGCAGCAAACATTATTCCTGCAGCGGCAGGAAATATTATCCATCTGCCGCATTTGATTTTGAATCTCTTTGTGATTAATAAAAAAATTAAATATGCCGCTGCTCCGAAGGCACAGCGGAAAAATGAAGCCGATTCAGGAGCAACGTCAGAGGCTTTTACGAAAACTCCTGAGAAGCTTATGATAACGGCTCCGATTGCAAGTTTGATTTTAGGTGAAAGCAGATTCAGCATTATTCACTCCTGAATAGTTATAGAGGCATGTATATTTATACTAAGTATTTAGGAAAGACATATTCTGAAAACAATTGATGTAATATTTATAAATGATCTGTTACATGATGTGCGTCAGTTTTATTTGTCAAATATATGTTGACAAAGTGCGCACAAGTCGATAAATTTAAATATGAGGTTTGAATTCAGCTCTGAAAAGAATGAAATTCTGAAAAGTGAACGTAATATTTCTTTCGAGCAAATTATTGAGTCAATAGCGGAAAATGGAGTGTTGTTGGATTTTCCTCATCCGAATGGGGATATATATCCCGGGCAGCGTATCTTAGTTGTTAAATTTAATGATTACACATATTGCGTGCCCTATGTTCAAGAAAAAGATTTAATATTTCTTAAAACAATATTCCCCAGTAGAAAATTTATGACTCTTTTGAGAAAGGAGAATGAATAAAATGAAATATCTTGATAAAGAAGAAAAAGATTTAAATGATGCATTGAAAGTTATGGATATAAATGTTATTCCAAAACCGTCAAAGTCTTTTCAAAAAATGATAAAGAAAACCGCGGGTGATTTTGTAGCTAAAGAAACAAAAATGAATATTAGAATAAATTCTCATGAGCTGAATGCAATTAAGTCATTAGCCGAAAGTGAAGGCTTGAAATACCAGACATTCATAAAGATGGTATTGCACAAATATGTAACCGGTCAATTAATAGAAAAGAAAAAATATAAATAAGGGCAAAATATAATGAAGGATTTTATATACAGGTCTATAAGATCAATATACATCTTATTTGTTGTTATATCTTTTTCGTCATGTTCATATTCTATTCTTGTTTCAATAAATAATTGTTCTAATGATGTTTATAAGCTGAAATTTAAGTTGAATAAAAATGTTACAAAGAATAAGTATATTTGTGAACCTTTTTACGTTGCAAGTTTTAATTCTGTTGAAGATATAAATTATGATTTAGATTGGAAAAAAATTACTTGGAAAGATAATTTTAAAGACAAAGACTTTTTTGAAATAGATTTAAATCCTGGAGTGACTATCAGGCTTGAATCTGCAAGGAATTCGCTATCTAGATACGAGAGTGAGATTTATGAATATATTGAAATTATAAACTTGAGTTCGAGTAATAAAATGATGATTGAACATGAAATGCTGAGAAGTGTACTTGAATTAAGATGGTCAGGGTTACTAGGAAAACCTTATGCATACCTGAATCTGAAATAAAAACCCGCGCTTTAGCGCGGGTTTTTATTTATTATATTTTTTCTACTATTGAAACAAGAGCCTTTTTATATGATTCGATTTTCTGTTTTGAAAGTTCAGCTGTCTTGTCCTTTGCACTGAAATAGAACTTTATTTTAGGTTCTGTTCCGCTCGGGCGCATTGTAATCTTTGTTCCGTCAGAAAGAAAATACTGAATTACATCAGAAGAAGGAAGTTCGCTGATCTTTTCCTCTTTAGAAGTTTTGATATATTTTCTTGAAAGATTTTTTATATCATCAACACGTTCAACATCGCATCCGGCGAAATCCTTAGGCGGATTGTTTCTGAAAAATGCCATGATCTTCTGAATCTTTTCCATTCCTTCTTTTCCTTCAAAAGTCATGGAAACGAGATCTTCGAGATAATATCCGTATTTCGCATAAATCTCTTCAAGAAAATCCGCAAGAGTTCTTCCTTTGCTCTTCAGCCACCCTGCCATCTCGCAGAAGAAATAACAAGCGCCGATTGCATCCTTGTCGCGGACGAATTCTACCGGAAGATATCCGTAGCTTTCTTCTCCGCCGAAGATGAATTTGTATTCGCCTGTTTCATCGAATTTTCTCATTAGAGTTCCGATCCATTTGAATCCGGTCAGAACGTCGAATATTGCACATCCGAAATCTTTAGCGATATCTGACTGAAGTTCAGTTGTTACAATAGTTTTTATTACTGCTCCGTTTTTTGGAAGAGCATTCTTTTCTTTGAGTCGGGTGAGCAGATAATATTCAATCATCGTCCCTATCTGGTTTCCGTTGATGAGAACGTATTTTCCGTTTTTATCCTTGAATCCGACGCCCATACGGTCGGCATCCGGATCTGTCGCGAGAATGATGTCGCCGTTTTCATTTTCAGCAAGTTTTACAGCCAGTTCAAGCGCTTCTTTCTCTTCGGGATTAGGATACTTGACAGTCGGAAAATTTCCGTCAGGAATGCTCTGCTTAGGTTCAAGAATTATATTGCCGAATCCGAAATGTTTCATGACTTCAGGAAGAATTTTGTATCCTGTGCCGTGAAGAGGCGTATAAACTATTTTGATGTTCTTGTCTATGTCGTCGTTCATAACGACTTTAGACAGATTCTCAATATACTTATTCTGGATGTCTTTTCCGATGAGAACAATCATTCCTGATTTAACGAATTCATCAAAGTTGCCGCGTTTAACTTTTGTGATTTCATCAACCTTTTCGGCTTCCTTGATTATTGCAGTATCATGCGGAGGGGTTATCTGGCATCCGTCATTCCAGTAAACCTTGTATCCGTTATACTTCGGCGGATTATGACTTGCTGTAATCATTATTCCTGATACAGCTTTCAATTCGCGTATTGCAAAAGAGCAGAGCGGAGTAGGCATGATGTCGTCGAAAATATAAACCTTTATTCCGTTAGCAGCGAGTATTGAAGCTGTATCTTTTGAGAAGATATCCGATTTTATGCGCGAGTCGTATGAAACGACAACACCCATGGAGGCTTTTCCCTGCGATATTATATAATTTGCAAGACCCTGAGTTGCTGCACCAACGGTGTGAATGTTCATTCTGTTGGTTCCGGCTCCGATAATGCCGCGCAGTCCGCCTGTTCCGAATTCGAGCGAACGATAAAATCTGTCTTCAAGTTCTTTTTCGTTTTTGCTGTCTATAAGCTTTTTTATTTCATCTCTTGTTTCGTCATCAAAAGGGGCATTGCTCCATTTTTCCGCAAGCTCAAGAATTTTGCTTTCCATATTTACCTCTGTAAATTATTCTAAATTCATAATTTTTGCGCCGTAATATACGTCAATGAAATATTTGATGTATTTTTCTCCATTTCAGCGTATGTGTTGGTATAATATTGAATACTATAGAAAAAGTAATACACTTCATTAAAAAGCATAATCTTGTTCAGGAAGGCGATAAAATTCTTCTTTCGATGTCTGCGGGTAAGGATTCTGTTTTTCTTTTTGACGTGTTTATGAAAATAAAGAATCAGTTGGAGATTAATTTTTCTGTTTTTCATCTTAATCATAAAACCCGAAATGGTGAAAGCGATCTTGATGCGGTTTTTGTTGAAAAACTTTGCAAAGACAATAATATCGAATGTTTTATGTTTGAACATTCGTTCGGAAATATTCCTTCGTTTGAAGAAACAGCGCGTGATAAAAGATATGAACTGCTTCAGAAAACTGCCGAAGAAAATTCTTTTAATAAAATCGCAACTGCTCACAATGCGGATGATAATTATGAAACTGTTCTAATGAGATTATTTTCGGGTACATCAATATACGGAATGCGCGGGATAAGTCCTTTGCGCGGCATGTTTGTCCGTCCGATGCTTTGCGTCGGAATAAACGAAATATATGAGTATATTGATAAAAATAAACTCAGTTTCAGATATGATTCGAGCAATGACGATGAAAAGCATCTCCGAAATTATATGAGGACAAAAATATTTCCTGCTGTAAGTGAGCGTTTTCCTGACTACTGTAATGCTCTTGATTCTATTATCTCTCATTCGCGTGAAACGGATGAATTTATTTCATCGCTGATTTATGAATATTATGATATTACGAAACATGTTGATTCGGTTGAATTTATTGAAAAGAAAAAATCATCTCCGTATATCTTTAAAAAAGCAGTATCCGATATTTTCAGATCGGATTTTCATACTAATATTACCGGCGAAATACTCGATGAGATTATCAGAAAAAACAAATCAGCTAAAAGAAATATTGTATTATATTCTTCCGGAAAAATATGTTTAGAGCGTATTTTTAAGGCCGATAAGATTATATTCCGTTTTTCAAGAGTTCATAAAACGGCTGATGTTACTTTTAATGAATTCAGATGTGCGATTGATGATATATCCGGTAAACGGATAGAAGCTTGCGGTTATTTTTTTTATTTTGAATTATTGGAATATTCTGATAATATGAACTTAGATGATCCCGGAGTTGTTTATATTGATGTTTCGTCATCTAAAACTGTTTCATTTGAACAAAAAAAAGACGGAGACAGATTTCTTTCAGGCGGAAAAATGAAAAAGATAAAAGAAATATTTATTGAGAAGAAGATGAATAATGATCAGAAATCGTTATTTCCGGTAATAAAAATAGATTCCGTAAACGCTGCTCTTCCGTTTGCTTTCTATAATCTTGGTAAAAACAGGGTTTCAGATGTATTTATGGTAAAAAGCGGTACCAAAAAAATACTTGCTATAAGAAGTGCAGGAAAAATACAGTGATAGTAAGGTTTATCAGGAGAAGTATTTAATGAATAAAGGTTTTAAACAGTTAGCGCTTATTCTTCTTGTTGTTATGCTTGCGGTGATGATTTTTACTCTTGATACGGGAAAAGATAAGAAAACCGAAGAACTGGGATATAATGAATTTCTTCAGTATGTAAATGATAACCGTATTGTTGAGCTTACCATTAATGAGAACCGCATAATTGAAGGCGCTTTTCTAAAAGATAATGCTCCGGTTAAGTTTAAGACTATTATTCCGTACCAGGATAATGCGCTTGTCCAGAAGCTTGTTGAAAAAAATGTAAAAATGAAAGGTAAGATGCCTGAAGAAGGTCTTTTTTACAAATTTCTCATGAGCCCGCTTCCATGGCTTTTAATGCTTGTGCTTCTTTTCTTTTTTCTCATGCGCCAGTTTCAGTCTACCGGAAGCAAGGCGATGAATTTCGGGAAGACGAGAGCGAAACTGCATCATGATTCAAATAACAAAGTTACGTTTGATGATGTTGCCGGTATTGATGAAGCTAAGGGCGAACTTTCAGAAATTGTAGATTTTCTTAAGAAACCCGAAAAATATATAAAACTTGGTGCGAAGATACCGAAGGGTGTTCTTCTTGTGGGGCCTCCGGGCACTGGTAAAACTCTTCTTGCGCGTGCGATTGCAGGTGAGGCCGGTGTTAAGTTCTTCTCTATAAGCGGATCCGATTTTATGGAGATGTTTGTCGGTGTCGGTGCTTCAAGAGTCAGGGATTTGTTTGATCAGGGGAAGAAAAATTCTCCATGTATCATATTTATAGATGAAGTCGATGCAATAGGAAGACTCAGAGGTGCCGGTCTCGGCGGCGGTCATGACGAAAGAGAGCAGACTCTGAATCAGCTTCTTGTCGAAATGGACGGTTTTGAAACAAACGAGGGTCTTATAATAATAGCAGCGACCAACAGACCGGATGTTCTTGATCCGGCTTTACTACGTCCCGGAAGATTTGACCGTCAGGTTATCGTTGATGTACCTGATGTAAGAGGCCGTGAAAAGATTCTTGCAGTGCATTCAAAAAAGATTCCTCTTGCTAAGGATGTTGATCTTAAGATAGTTGCACGCGGAACTCCCGGCTTTACCGGAGCGGATCTAGCCAATCTTATAAATGAAAGCGCGATTATGGCGGCTCGAAGAAACCGTTCGAGAGTTAATATGGCTGATATCGACAGCGCAAAGGACAAAATAATGATGGGTCCTGAACGTAAGTCGATGATAATTACGGAAAAGGAAAAAGAAATAACAGCCTATCATGAAGCAGGTCATGCGTTAATTGGTCTCCTTACTGATGATAATGAAGATGTTCATAAAGTAACTATAATTCCGAGAGGACGTGCTCTGGGTCTTACACTCCAGCTTCCTCATGAAGAAAAGTATACTCACACAAAAAAATACTGGACTGAAAGGATTGCTCTTCTTTTCGGCGGTCACATCGCAGAAAGATTGAAGTTCGGCGATTCTTCAACCGGATCAAGCAATGATATAGAACGCGCTACGCAGATTGCAAAGAGAATGGTTTGCGAATGGGGTATGAGTGAGAGACTCGGTCTCATGTCTGTCGGCAGCAGAAATGATCAGGTATTTATCGGCCGTGACTGGGTGCATGAGAAAAATTACAGTGAAAATACAGCTCAGATAATTGACGAAGAAATTAAATTAATTCTTAGCAGTTGTGAAAAACGTGCAACTGAACTCATCAACGGAAATCTTGATAAGTTTGAAAAAATCGGAAAATATCTGATAGAAAGGGAAACTCTGAACGCTGATGATCTTGCCGTAATAATGAAAGGTGAGGATCTTCCGGCTGTTAACGGAGAAGAAAAAGTCAGCAGTTCATCCGAAGATAAGGAAACAGAGGACGCATGATCGATGATCTTGACTCAATACTGAACAATATTGACGATAATTCATTTGATTATAAAAACGTAAAAGATGCTGAAAAAGTTCAGCAGGAAAAAAATGCCAGGCGTTCTGATAAGAATACCGGTGATACTGCCGAAATAAAATCCGGTTATATCTTCGAGATAAAGAAATATAAATCACTGGAGGCTGTAAGAGCCTTCCAGTGCGGTTATTCCGAATACTTAAACGGGCACATGCTGACAGCTCAAAAGATTAAGGACGCCATGAATGACATGGCCGTACCTCCTCTCGTTTCAGACATCATGAAGAAACACCGCTATACTTTTCAGAAGATCGTTCAGAATGTCGAAATGTATTATAATGATTTTGTTACAAAACAGAACCCTACGGCACTTGCAAAAAAGTCAAAAGCAGATTTCCATATATTTTTTACCGTTGAGGAGCAGACTTCACAGAGAATTGCATTTCTTTCTCTTAAAGAACTCTTTTTACGATTGAGGGAATTCAATTCAAAAGTAAAAAAAGAATGGAATGATATAAAAGCCGCATTCGGCGTATTCAATATTGTTAAAGAAGGAGCGCTTTATTACCAGCAGTATGTTCAATTTGCCCATGAAGCATTGGAAATATGCGAGAAGACTGATATTTTTTCAAGCTATCTGTCAGTCGTTATAGGAATACCTGAGGAAGACAGGGATCTTCTCGAAAAGGATATCTATCAGAAGATATATTTCCGCGAAACAATGAACTATACTTATGATTCTCTGTTTGTTGAAGAAACTAAAGAATCAAAAGATGAATCTCCTCGAATTGATTCTCTGCTGGATATCGACGAAAATGAACCGTCAGAAATTAAAAAAGAAATTAAAAAAGAAAATATCGGCCGCATTGAAGTGAAAAGTCTTTCGGTAGATCAGATTAAAGTTCCGTCAATAATAACAGAAATTGAAGAAGAATTGCTGAAATTTAATCTATCTGATTATTTCACCCTTAAAGGCAAGCTGGCATGGAATACCAGAGAACCGTATGTTGTTTCAGTTTCGGCCCCAATTCTTGAAAAAAACAAGCAGGATCTCGCAAATACTATTTTTTTCATTGAATCAAAAGATGACTTCCTTCATCTTTCGGGTTCCATAAAAAGGGCGATGATTAAATATCAGAGAGAAAAAAATAATGCAGTTGCCGAGAAATATGAAGAATTTCTTTTTAAAAAAGTTACAACAACTCTTGCGGAAGTAGCAGCATTTTTCGGCTTGGATGATAATAAGCTCTTCATATATCACATTGGACCGCTCACAGTATGGAAAATAATGAAAGCTGTTTTCGATAGTGAAGAAACCGGTTTATGTCTTAAGCATCTCGGCGATAATAAGGTCTCGCGGTTTTTCCCTGATGAATTTATAAAACTTTCTATTTTAAAATGGTTTGAGACAAATATTAACATTTTCGATCTTCCTTTTGACAGAATTCAGGATTTTAATGAGATAAAAAAACAGATTACAGATAAGTATGAATCTGAAAAAGCATCTAATCTGCAAAAGGTTTCAATTGCAGCGGCTCAGCATTATCTCAAAACAGGAAATAAAATCTCTGAATATGCGCTTCTGAATGCAAAGGCTAAGGATCTTTTCGGAGTAATGAATATTCCTGTGTATCAGAGATTTGTTGATAAAAGCATATTTATAAAATAAATTTATGAGTATACGTCTGATGTGATTCTTTGAATTATTTTCATTCTCATTCCTTTCTTCCCTGCATTACTGAAAAACTTTTCTATATCAATACTATTTTCCGCTTTTATTTCTGAAATTGTTTCTTCAGCAAATTCTCTCGCGTTCTTCAAAATATCTATATCGCTAGAAATATCAAAAAATTCAAAACCGCTTAAAAAGCCGCTCTGTTTATTGCCGATGAGTTCGCCGTGACCTCTAAGTTTTAAATCCATTTCGCTGATTTCGAATCCGTCAGAGCAGTTTTCCATGATTGAAATACGTTCTTTTGCTGTTTCTGAGATTTTTTCCGGATGAATCAGAACACAGAATGAGTCAAATTTACCTCTTCCGATTCTTCCGCGAAGCTGGTGAAGCTGGGCAAGACCGAATCTTTCCGCATGATAGATTATCATTACGTTTGCATTGGCGACATCAACGCCGATCTCAATGACGGTTGTAGAAACGAGTATTTGAGTTTCTCCCGATTTGAATTTATCCATGACTTCGTTTTTTTCTACAGACTTCATTTTCCCGTGAAGAATCGCTACATTGAATTCACTGAAACGGGTTTTTAAATCTTCATATATGCCTGTTGCCGATGCCAGCTCGGTTTTATCATTATCTTCAATGAGCGGAAGAACAATATAAATCTGACGGCCTTCAGCGGCGTATTTTCTGACTGAATTATAAACTGAATTAATTTTAGTTTCAGGGAATGAAATTGTTTTAATTTTTCCCCTGTTTGCGGGTTTTGATTTTATGACAGAGACGTCGAAATCGCCATATAATGTGAGAGCCAGTGACCGCGGAATCGGTGTCGCCGTCATCGATATCAAGTGAGGAATTATTTTTCCTTTTGAACGCAGTTTTGATCTCTGGTTTACTCCGAAGCGGTGCTGTTCATCAATTATTACTAGACGCAGATTTTTGAATCTGACGTAATCTTCGAGAAGGGAATGTGTGCCGACTGCGCATGAAACTTCATTGTTGGAAAGAGATTCTTCGATTGAACTCCGTTCTTTTTTGCCGCATGAGGAAGTCGATAGAATAAGCGGTATTTCGCCGTTTGTAAGTTTTTTAAGGTTCTCATAAAGCTGTTTTGCAAGAATTTCCGTCGGCGCCATCAATGCGCTTTGGTATCCGTTGATGTGCGCAAGATAAACAGCTGCTGCCGCAACCGCAGTTTTCCCTGATCCGACGTCTCCCTGAATAAGCCGGTTCATCGGAGAAAACGATTCCAAACCCTTGGAAATATCTTTTATTGCAGAAAGCTGATCATCTGTCAGAGAAAATGGAAGATTTGCAAGAAAATGTGAAATATCTGTATTGGTGAATGATTCAGAAAGAATTTCCTTTTCATTTATCTTTCTGTTTAATAAAATATAAATCTGAAAAAGAAGCAGTTCGTTGAATACAATTCTTTCGCGGGCTTTGGCTAAATACTCGAAACTGTCCGGGAAATGAATCTGCTTCAGAGAATCTGCAAGACTCATAAATGAAAATTTTTGTATTATATGTACAGGAAGTGTTTCATGAATTTTATCAAAATAAGAGTCAAGTGCAGTGCTTATAATTCTGCGTAAAGAACGGCTCGTAATTCCGTTTTCTTTTAATGTCTGTGTTAAAGGGTATACCGGTACAATTCGGGCTGTATTGAGAGATTGTTTGTCTTCATCATCGTAAATGATGTCGTACTCCGGATGCACCATTGAAAATTTCCCTGAAGAATATAAAACTTTTCCGGAGACGGAAAGAAGCATGCCGTTTTTGAAAATTTTTGAAAAGAAACTTATTCCGGCAAAAAAAATAAGATTCATTGATGAAGTTTCGTCGGAAACAATGAGGCGCAAAAATGTTTTTTTTGCTCTGACTATTTCGCTCTTTTCGATTGTGACAGTCAGCGTCGCTTTTTGATCCGGTTCAAGATCAATTATCGCAAATAGACTGCTTCTGTCGATGTATCTTTTTGGCTTGTAATATAGAAGATCTTCGACTGTTTTGATGCCGGTTTCGGTTAGGAGGGCTTCAGCTTTTTTCGCACCGACACCTTTTAAGAATTGAATGTCATCAGACAGCATTATTCCTCTTCCGCTATATACCAAACGGAGTTCGGAATCTGAACATATTTGTTTTCGCTTGTGTAGAAAAAAGTATAAGATTTGCCGTCTTCGGGAGAAGTGATTTTTTTAATATGATACCAGCGTTTGATAACTTTGCCGTTTACATCGAAAACAGTGACAGTAAGATTCTGACCGGTAATGTTTTCTATTGATCTCTGAAACATGTTCTTCTTTTCAAATGTTAGAAAATATTTGAAAAAGACAATTCCTCCTGAAATCAGAACAAGAATGATTACAGACAGTAGAAAATATTTTTTCATAAAATCCCCGATAATTACAAAAATAATGCTGCTGTTCAGTTTAAAACGGATGCTGATATTGTTTCCAGGTCAGATTCACGGAACCGGATAATCAATCCTGCAGTTAGTCGGCTTAAAATCAATTAAAATTCGGTTTTGTGCATAATAAATACTGTTTGACATGATTATTATATTTCTTTATGAGACATAATAATTCAACATAAGCATGAAAAAAGAAAAAATACTTATAATAATTCCAAACGGGGGAACCTCCGTACCCGAAGAGCTCGCACCGCATTCAATCGTGTCCGACTTTGAGCTTTTTATGTTTTCTGATCCGCTTGCGAATCAGTTGTTTGCTTTTCAAAAAGCCGCCGGAGTTGTCGACAGTTTGGTTTCACCTCTTTTTGTTGATTTAAACGAGCATTTTTCGAAGCTTCCGCCATCATATACCTCGGGTGTGATTAAAACCGAGACACCGAACGGCAAAAAAATATTTGAAGACGGCGTGTCGCCGGATTCTATAGCATCAGCGAACATCCTTCGCCGTTATTATTTTCCTTTCCATGATGCGGTTAAGCGTTCAATTATGTCTGAAGAAATTAACCTAATCGTCGAATGCCGTGTTAATCCCGCCGTGGGGTTTCGGAATTCCTCAGACAGCGGTATTCCGATGCCCCTTGTCCGGATGAAATATGTCGCCAATAACAGGGGAAAGATTTATGAAACCGCACCTAAAATTCTCTGTGAATTTATTTTATCAGGTTTGCGCGAATCATTCAAAGGCGAACCATGCGCTGCGGAATTCCCTTTTGAAATTTCAGAGAAAGAGATGCGCGGCGAAATAGCGTTGAACAATTCCAGCCGGATACCTTTCATAAGTCTTGAAATATGCAGTTCGGTTTATTTAAACGACAATCATTTCAATCCGGACTACATGAAAGCCGATCAGATACGTTTAAAAAAGCTTAATGAAAAGCTCTGGAATTCAATAGAGAAGGGCGCTCGCCGTTTTGGGATATTATAGCAGTCTGTGGTTCTTTTTACAAACTGCTTATGTATTCGTATGCGCTCATTGCCGCAGTTGCGCCGTCCGCGCATGCCATAAGAATCTGTTTCTTGGACCCGCTTCTTATATCTCCTGCTGCATAAAGTCCTTCGATTGCAGTCTGCATGTTCATATCGACTTCGGCTTCACCCCATTCGTTTAATATTTCTTTCGGAAGAATTGCATTGTTAGGGTTATATCCGATGAATATAAATACACCGTCAAGATTCAGTTCTGATTTTGTTTCGGTTTTTTTGTTCAGTATTGATACGGATGTTACTTTTTCCGCACCGTTTATTTTTTCGATGATTGAGTCATAAATAATTTCAATTTTAGAATTGCTTTTCATTCTTTCAATTACGATATGCTCAGCGCGGAATTTGTCTCTTCTATGTATGAGATAAACTTTTTCTGCGAAGCGGGTCAGAAAAATTGCTTCTTCAAGAGCTGCATTGCCCCCGCCGACAGCCGCTACGGTTTTTCCTCTATAAAAAGCACCATCGCAGGTTGCGCAGTAAGATACGCCCCTTCCTGTGAATTCGGCTTCTCCGGGCACTGCAAGCTTCCTGTTGCTTGATCCGGTCACGGCGATTACGGTTTTAGATTCTATTATTCCGTCGGTAGTCTCGATTTTAAAAATCCCGTTTTCTTTTTTTAAGCCTATTGCTTCTGTATTTTGAAATACTGCTCCAAGGCGAACACATTGTCCGTGCATTTTGTCAGCGAGTTCATATCCTGCTACGGGGTCTATGAACCCGGGATAGTTTTCTACATCGGAAGTGCCGAGTATTTGTCCGCCTGAAGCGCCTTTTTCGAGTATAACAAAATCCATTCCTGAGCGAACAGCGTATATTGCTGCGGACATTCCGCCGGGACCTGAACCTATAATGACAAGATCTTTCATGTTTTACTCCAGAATTTTACTGTTGACCAATAGAGGCCTTTTATTAAGTTTGGGGTGGTGGCTTTGTCAACATCAAATTGCGGATTATTAAGATCTTCGCGTTGCTTGTGTTATGTCTCCAAAAAACTATTAATTTTGTTGACAATAGGTTACCTGACGCAAATATTGGTTCAGCCTTAGGGCCCATAGCTCAGTTGGTTAGAGCAACTGACTCATAATCAGTGGGTCGCAGGTTCAAGTCCTGCTGGGCCCAAAGAAAATTTAAAAGAGGTCAAAATGTACGCTGTTGTAGAATTCGGCGGTAAACAGTACCGTGTTGAAAAAGATATGATTCTTCTTGTAGATAAGGTTAAAAGTGAATCTGATACGCTTAATCTGGATAAAGTTCTTCTTTGCTCTGACGGTTCCGCTGTTTCAGTTGGAAAACCTTATGTTTCAGGAGCAAGCGTTACCGCTTCCGTTCTTGGAAAAGTAAAAGGAAGAAAGGTTAGAGGTTTCAAGTTCAGAAGAAGAAAGAAATACAGAAGAACTCTTGGTCACCGTCAGGATTATCTTCAGATAAAGATCAGCGCTCTTAAGACGGCGTAATGTGCTTGAAATAAGCGCATCCGGTTTATCCGATCAGGGATTTTTACTAAATGAAAAATTCACGCTTTCGGTAAAAGGACATGCGTTATATTCGGTAAAGGGAGGAGACATCGTATGTGCGGCTGTTTCCACTCTTTTTTTTACAGCTCAGTCGGCACTTGTTAAAATAGCCGGATGCAGGATTGAGATAATGGTTTCGGATTCGGAGAGTTTCATCAGGTTTAATCCGCATGAATCCGATCCGGAAAAAGCTTTGGTTGTTATAGAAACGGTTTTAGTCGGGCTCTCAAGAGTCGCGGACAATTATCCGGAATATTGTAAGATAATTATTGAACGGAGATAAAGATGGCACACAAAAAGGGCGGCGGTTCCACCAGAAACGGAAGAGATTCACATTCCCAGCGACTTGGAGTAAAAGCTTTCGGCGGCGAAATCGTTAAAAGCGGATCCATTATCATTCGTCAGAGAGGAACTAAAGTTCATCCTGGCAATAACGTGGGCATTGGTTCTGATGATACCATTTTTGCTAAAGTTGCAGGAGTTGTAACTTTCGAAAGATTTGGAAAAGACAGAAAAAAGGTGTCAGTTTACCCTCAAGCTTAAAATTATCTCCTCTACATAAAAACGGGAGATTTTATGCCTAAGTTTACAGATACAATTACTATAAAGATTAAAGCCGGGCATGGCGGGCCCGGCAGTGTTGCGTTTCGGCGAGAAAAGTATATCCCGAAAGGCGGACCTGACGGCGGAGACGGCGGAAAAGGCGGAGATGTTTATTTTCAGGCCAGCTCAAGTCATACCAATTTGAGCTATTTGTTCAAAGACAGGGTTTATTCCGCTAAAAACGGCAGACACGGCGAAGGAGACAATCGTTCTGGAGCTGAGGGTGAAGATCTGATTATCAAGGTTCCTGTCGGAACTGAAATAATCAATGATGAAACCGGCGAGTTGATTGCGGATCTCGTAGATGATTCCATAATTGTTTGCGCTGCTACCGGCGGAATAGGAGGCAGAGGAAACGCATTCTTTAAGTCTTCTACTATGCAGACGCCGAGATTTGCCCAGCCTGGACTGCCGGGCGAAGAAATTTCAGTGCGTCTGAATTTGAAACTTATCGCCGATATAGGTTTGGTTGGATTACCGAATGCCGGCAAATCAACTTTGCTTTCGAAGATAACAAATGCCAAACCGAAAATTGCGGATTATCCATTCACCACTCTTATTCCTAACCTCGGAGTTGTAAGCCGCGGCAAGAAAGAGTTCAAGATTGCGGATATTCCCGGAATTATCGAAGGTGCTCATAAAGGTATGGGTCTTGGACTTTCGTTTCTTCAGCATATCGAACGCGTTAAGATTCTCGTTTATCTTATCGATATTCAGAGTTCGGATCATTTGTACGCTTTCAAACTTCTTAAGGAAGAACTTGAGTCATACAGCAAGGATCTTCCAAAGAAGCCGTCTCTTGTTGTTATTACAAAAACCGACATCGTAAATGATGATAAGTATGTAAAAGAAATTAAGAAACAATTTAAACGCGTTAATATAATCGATATTTCAAGCGAAAACGGATCAAATATTGACCTTTTGCTCGATAAAATTGAAGCCCTTCTGGAGCAGAGCTGATGCTCCGGAAGCCCTATTTTTCAAAGGTCAGGCGTATTGTTGTAAAAATCGGTTCATCCTCACTTACCGAAAACGGTGTTTTGTCTGCTAAAAAAATTTCTTTATTTGCCTCGGATATTTCATTTCTTGTTAAGAAAAAATATGAAGTAATTATAGTTTCATCCGGAGCTATCAGCGCGGGTGCCGGTCTGCTTGGTCTCAAACGAGAAAAAATGTCAATCCCTCAGAAACAGGGAATGGCGGCTGTAGGTCAGACCGTTTTGATGAAGGAATATTCAAAGGCTTTTGAGAAATTCAGCATTTCAGTCGGACAGATTCTTCTTACCGAGGAAGATTTTAAAAGCCGTGTCCGCTATATTAATATCCGAAATACCGTTAATGAACTTCTCAAACTCGGAGTTGTACCTATAGTAAATGAAAATGATACAGTCGCTGTAAATGAAATAAAAGTCGGGGATAATGATACCCTTTCAGCATATGTTACAAACACGATTGATGCAGACCTATTAATTCTTCTGACGGACATTGACGGATTTTACTACAATCTTTCCGATGAAAAATGCGCGGATATTGTAGAAAAAATTGACAGCAGGGTTTTTTCAGCGGCCAAGGGAAGCGGTTCTGTCCACGGCACAGGCGGAATGCAGACGAAATTGAAAGCTGCTGACATGGTGACTAAATCAGGCAAGCTTCTTTCAATAGCCAAGGCAGACGAAAAATCTGTAATAAGCAGAGTTGTTTCAGGTGAAAAAATCGGTACAGTTTTTCTTCCATCTGAAAATTTTATTCACGGAAAAAAACGCTGGATTTCGTTTAATATGCAGGTAAAAGGTAAAATCATCGTAGATGACGGAGCCAGAAGCGCGCTGGTAAGTGCCAAAAAATCACTTCTTCCGGGCGGGGTTGTCGGCAGTACAGGCAAATTCTCTTCCGGTGACGGAATTGAAATTTCAGATTTAAACGGAGTAGTTTTCGCGAAAGGAATTACAAATTATTCTTCAGCAGAAATAGAAATCATAAAAGGCAAAAAAAGCGTTGAGATAAAAAAAGCATTCGGCGAATCATACTATGAAGAGCTGGTTCACCGCGATAATATGATTCTAATAAATCAGGGGTAGTTATGGTTGATAAAATTATCGGATTCGTGATCGGAACAAAACATGAAAGGGATATCAAGAAGCTTCTTCCGATTGTAAAAAGCATAAATTCGTTAGAGCCTGCAATGCAGTCGAAAAAATCCGAAGAATTGAAAGCTCTTTCAGCTTCACTTCGTGAAAGAGCTATGGGCGGAGAGAGTCTTGACTCATTACTTCCTGAGGCATTTGCGCTTGTGCGCGAGACAAGCCGAAGAATTATGGGAATGCGGCATTTTGATGTTCAGCTGATGGGCGGTATGGTTCTTCATCAGGGTAAAATTTCCGAGATGAAAACCGGTGAAGGTAAAACTCTTGTTGCTACACTTGCAGTTTACTTAAACGCCCTTGATGCGAAAGGTGTTCATGTTGTAACTGTAAACGATTATCTTGCACGCCGTGACGCGGAGTGGATGAAGCCGATTTATGAATTTCTCGGTCTTACTGTCGGGATAATTCAGCATGATATGGACCATGAGGAAAGACAGCATGCTTATTCATGTGATATTACATACGGAACAAACAATGAATATGGTTTTGATTATCTAAGAGATAACATGGTTGACCATCGGTCTTTGAAGGTTCAGCGCAAGCTGAATTTTGCGATTGTCGATGAGGTTGACTCGATTCTGATTGACGAGGCGAGAACTCCTCTTATTATTTCAGGTTCTGTTGATGATTCTACTAAGAAATATTATGAAGTTGATAAAATCGTACGTCATTTAAAAGATGTTGAAGATTTCGAGGTTAACGAAAAGGACAAGGCTGTTACACTGACGGATAAAGGTGTTCATCATGCCGAACAGCTGTTGAAGGTTGATAATCTTTATGACGCAGGCAACATTGAACTTGTTCATCATGTTAACCAGGCTTTGAAAGCGCATTATCTTTTCTGCAGAGATGTTGACTACATGGTGCAGGACGGTCAGGTTCTCATCATTGACGAATTTACCGGACGTTTGATGCAGGGAAGAAGATATTCAGACGGTCTTCATCAGGCTCTTGAGGCTAAGGAAGGCGTTGAAATCGCCCGCGAAAGCCAGACTTTAGCAAGCGTTACATTTCAGAATTTTTTCAGAATGTACAAGAAGCTTGCGGGTATGACCGGTACTGCAGATACGGAAGCTATGGAATTCCGCAATATTTACAAACTTGACGTTGTTGTAATTCCGACTAATAAACCGGTTTCAAGAAAAGATCATCCGGACAAAATATATAAAACAGAGAGAGAGAAGGTTAACGCTATTATTGAGGATATTCTCGAACACCAGAAAATAGGTCAGCCTTGTCTTGTCGGTACGATATCTATTGAAAAATCCGAAATGCTTTCAGATGCGCTGAAGTCCCGCGGAATTTCTCATAATGTACTTAATGCTAAATACCATGAACGTGAAGCGATGATTATTACTGAAGCCGGTCGGCCGGGTATGGTAACAATCGCTACGAATATGGCGGGCCGCGGTACGGATATTGTACTCGGAGGCAAAAAACTTTTTATCGCAGAAATGGACGAATTTACTCCTGCTCACGATGAAAAACTCTGGGCTGAATTCAAAACGCAGATTCTTTCGGAGAATTTTGATGCTGCATCAGCAAGTGCCGAAAAGATGGAAGGAAAGGATGCTGCTCATGCGAAAGAAATAGTCCGCAAAGCAAAAGAGTGGCTGGTTCATCATAATCAGGTTGTTGCTGCCGGCGGTCTTTACATACTAGGTACAGAGCGTCATGAGGCGCGCCGAATTGATAATCAGCTTAGAGGCCGTTCCGGACGTCAGGGAGATCCGGGAGAATCGCGTTTTTATCTATCATTAGAAGACAATCTTATGCGCATATTCGGTTCCGAAAGACTTTCCGGAATATTCGAGCGTATTGGAATGAAAGAAGGTGAAAATATTGAATCGAGAATGGTAAGCCGTGCGATAGAATCTTCTCAGAAGCGCGTTGAAGGCAGAAACTTTGAGATAAGAAAGCACCTTCTTGAATATGATGATGTTATGAATTCTCAGAGAGAGTATGTTTACTCAAGAAGAAATGAAATTCTTGAAAACGATGATATTTCATCAGAAATAGAATCTTATATTAGTGATACTCTTCTTTCAATAGCTGAAATGTTTTCTGATGATAAAAAATTCATGAGCGAATGGGATTATGATGCGCTTGGAGCGTATATGAAATCTAAATTCGGAGTAGAATTTGTTTATAGTCCGGACAAGCATTCAAAAATGACAGCTGAAGATTTTGCTGCGGAATTTATTCCTGTCATACAGAAGGAATATCGAAAAAAATCAGATATTATAGGTGAGGACAATCTTAGTACTCTCGAAAGAATGGTGGGGTTGCGTGTTGTTGATTCAAAATGGAGAGAACATCTATACACGATGGATGAACTTCGTGACGGAATATGGACTGTAGGTTATGGAGAAAGAAATCCTCTTGTAGAGTATAAACTTCGCGGATTTAGAATTTTCAATGATATGATAGCTGCAATGAAGCAGGATATCGTTGAAATGCTCTGCAAGGTTCATGTTCAAACATCCCAGACTTTTGAAAACAGACCTTCTCAGTATAGAGCCGTAGGACGCGCTCATCATGCCGAGGTTGAACAGTTTCAGAAAGGAGGTATTCCTCTTGTTCCGCAGGAAGCAACATCGCATCATCACAGGGTTCATGAAGTTAAACCCGTTGAAGGCGGAGTAAAAAGAAAGAAAACAAGAAGAGGAAGACATTAATGAGTTTAATGATGAGTGTTTCCGGAATAAGAGGAATTGTCGGTGAGACATTCACTCCGGAATTAATAGAAAAAGTTTCATCGCGTCTTGCGAAATATCTAAAAGGTGGAACAGTTGTTATCGGCCGGGATTCCCGTCATACAGGTGAAGCAGTGATGCGCCTTGCGGAATCAACCTTGGTTCTTTCTGGATGCGATGTTGTCGATATAGGAATAGTTCCAACACCGACTGTTCAGATTATGGTTGAGAAGCTGAAGGCTAAGGCTGGTATTGTTATATCTGCATCGCATAATCCGATTGAATGGAATGCTTTTAAACTAATTAATGAAAAAGGAGAATTTTTTTCTCCAAAGCAGATTAGAGAATTTTTCGGACTTCTTGATAAAGATATGAAGTATCCTGTTCATTCAAAAATCGGAAAACTTTATTACGATGATACTGCTTTCGTGTCGCATCTTGACATGGTTCTATCCAAAGTTGATACAGCCCGCATTAAAAAAAGAAAGTTTAAGGTTGCTCTTGATTCCGTAAACGGAGCAGGTTCTTATATTACGCAGGAACTCTTAAAAAGACTCGGTTGTACAGTTATTCCGGTTTTTTGTTCTATTGACGGGAATTTTCCGCGTGTAGCAGAACCGCTTGCCGAAAATCTCAAAGTTCTTTGTTCATCTGTCAAAAAAAATAAAGCTGATATCGGGTTTGCGCAGGATCCCGATGCTGACCGTCTCGCAATTGTTGATGAAACCGGCAGGGCGATCGGTGAAGAAATGACACTAGTCATTACTGCTGATTATATTCTTTCACGTAAGAAAGGGAATGTTGTTGTCAACATGTCTACAAGCCGCGGAGTTCAGGATATCGCGTCACGTCACGGATCAAAATTTTTCAGATCTAAAGTCGGAGAGATCAATGTCGTCGAAGAAATGAAAAAACAGAAGGCTGTTTTCGGCGGAGAAGGCAATGGCGGAGTTATTTCTCCGGAGGCTCATTACGGAAGGGATTCTCTTGTAGGTATTGCATATGTTCTCGACTATCTTGCCAGAAAGGAAGAGAAATTATCAAGTGTATTGACCTCTTTGCCTTCATATGTAATGAAAAAATCGAAAGTTAAATTTGATCCGTCAAAAGTGTCAGATCTCGTTTCTGCAGTTAAAAAAGAATTCGCTGCGGAAACAATTAGCACCCTTGACGGTATCAGAGTTGATTTCAAATACCATACTGAATTTCGCGGAGGATGGGTTCATCTTCGCGGATCAAACACCGAACCGGTTTTCAGAATTATTTCTGAAGGAACCGACAAATACCAGGCTGAAAAAATTCAGAAGTATTTTGAAAAACTAATTTCATCAATTGCTTAGCTTAGTGCATTGTTGAACTTCCGCCGGTGTCAAAACCCTGTGCGTTTTCAGCAGGGTTTGACTGGGGAAGATTCAGAACAACGCTGTTGAAGATGAATCCCGTCATCATGAATTTTGCCATGTTAGGATTTTCTTTGTAAAGATCAAAAATCTGATGTGTAACATATATACTGTTATCCATCATTTCCTTTATAAGCTCTTTATCGAATTCCGCAGTGCGGTCATTTTTTTTAGTGATATTTGCGGCAGCTGCCGATTCATCTATAATTTCTTTAACAATACGGCGGAAAAATACATCAAAATCCTGATCGTATTCAACTATTTTTCCGCTTTTAAGTCTTATCATTATTTTGCGAAATCCTTGAGTTTATCACCCAAAAGTGAAGCAAGTGATGCGCTGGATGAAGCTTCTTCTTTTCCTGTAATATATTTTTCAACTTCACGGCGCTCTTCAATTAATTCGAGTTCTTTTTCTGAACCGATAAATCTGCGTTTTGAGTTATCAGCTTCGGTTATAAATATTTTAATTTCTGAATCTTTGGTGTAATCCTTGAAAATATCTCCCTTTTTGCTAAGCTGGGATTTCGGTACAAAGCCTTCCATTCCGCTCGATAGTCTGACTGAAAGACCTGAATTCGAAACGGATTCAATTACCGCGATTTCTGTCTTGGATGCGACATCGCAGTCCTTCCATGGATCTGATTCACCGTTTTCGAGTGATAGAGAAATCTTTTTTGCCGCTTCATCAATTTCTTCAATTGAGACATTAACTTTGTCTCCGATTGAAAGGATGTCTTCAACTTTGTTGACTTTTTTGGTATAAGAAAGTTTTGAAATATGAATGAATCCTTCAATACCTTCTGAAATTTCAGCAAAAGCTCCGTGTTTAATAATGTTGGATATCCTTGCAGGATATACTCCGCCTTTTTTAAAAGCGGATATTTTTTTCCATGGATTATCAAGTGCCTGTTTCAGGCTTGCTGAAATTTTACGGTTTTGCCAATCAACTGATAATATTTTTGCTGTAAAGAGATCACCTTCATGAAATGTGTCAATAGTTATAAATCTTGAAAATGAAAGTTCGCTTTTGGGAATCAATGCTTCGATGCCTCCGATGTCGATGAAAATTCCAAAATCCGCTTTTCTTGTAATTCTGCCGGATACTATTTTTCCCTCGGAAACTTCAGTTTTAAGTTTTTCAATTGCAAGTGATTGTTTTGCTTCAAGAAGACTTCTTCTTGAGACGATGATGTTTGAAGAAGTCAGTTCGATGATAAGGAAATAAAAACTTTTTCCTGTATAGACAGAATCAGTTTTCTTTATATCTATTTGCGAAAAAGGGCAGAAAGCGCTTTGTGAGCCGACAGATATTCTGTAACCGCCTTTTACTTCCGCATCAACAGTTCCGTAAACAGGTATTCCTTCTCTGAAAGCGATTGAAAAGAGTGAAGAACTCATGTATCCTTTCCCGATTTTTTGAGTCAGGAATATGCCTTTGGGTGATGTTTCTGCGATATAGAAATCAGCGGAATCTCCGGTTTTGTATGCATATCCGTCTTTAGTTTTGATTTCTGCAGTCATCAAAAATGCTTCGCTTTTACCATTGATATCAACTAAAGTAGTATCTGATGATATTGATGTTATAATGCCTTTTACTTTCTGTCCTGATGTTGTTTCATTGATTGTTGAAAATGAACTGTTGAATAATTCTGTGAACTCATTACTGTCTGAATGGTTTTTCCCGATCTGACTTGCTTTCATTTAATTTCCTTTCCCGGATAAGTCTGTTTGCATTTGGTGTTTCAAAGCAGTCTGATTTTCTTATTTGCTGTAACTTTGTCAAACATTAATAATGCATATTATTAATGTATTGAAAGAAAGCATTACTTTAATTGAAACTACAATTCAGTCATATTTTTGAATGTAATAATTTCTTGACTCTTCGTTTTTAGCTGTTAAAATTCATCAGTCGGCTGAAATGCAAAGATAATATAAGGATACTCTTGAGAAAGGAGATTATTTCATGAAAAAAACAGCTATTTTATTTATTTCATTTATAACAGCAATTATGCTGCAGGCTCAATCTGCTCCGGCTGTTGATGTTTTTACTATGCCAGGATGTTCAAGGTGCACCCATGTCGTGAATTATTTGAAAAAAAATAATATCAAATATAATGAGTTTTCGACTTCAAATAATGAAAACATAACAAAAATGTGGTCATTGTTGAAATCTCCGGCGAGCGGATTCGGCGGCGGCTCCGTGACTATGCCGGTAGTTCAGTTCAATGGAAAGTTATATTATAATATCCCGAATCTGGCTGATTTTGAGGCTTCAATACTTGCCGCGTCAAAGGGCGGGAAATCCGATGTAATAAAAAATGAAGATAAACCGGATAAAGGGAATACGGTTAGTCAGAGTTTCAGGGATAATATCCTGACAAGGCATAATTTTTACAGAAAAAAACATTCTGCTCCTGATCTGCAGTGGAGTACGGAAATTGAAAAATATGCTCAGCAATGGGCGGATAAACTTGCTTCTGAAAATAGAATGTACCACCGCCAGCCTAACAAGTACGGTGAGAATATTTACTGGATATCAGGCGGAGATTCAAATGGAATTGATGCTGTTGATGCGTGGTATTCTGAAATAAAAAAATATAATTTCAATAAGCCGGGTTTCTCAATGGCAACCGGTCATTTTACTCAGGTTGTATGGAAAGGATCTACCCTGATAGGCTGCGGTAAAGCTAAGTCCAAAAACGGCGGAATATATGTAGTCTGCAATTACAGTACACCGGGTAATTATTCCGGTAAATTTAAAGAAAACGTATTGCCTGCAGGAGGAGGAAATATTCTTCCTTCTGAACCCAAAAAAAACGAACTTCCGACTGAAATCAACGTTTATGTTAAATCAAATAATGTTTCAAATCAGTTTTTCAGCGGATCTACAAAGAAAGTTCTTCCGATAGCTAATAATTATAAGGGCTCGGACGGTGTTTATATCGCAGTGTATACGAAAAAATCCAGGGGAGCTGTTTATTCAGTCGGAAACGGTATTTATGTCGCTGGTCTTATTAGAGTAAAAGGTAAATGGAAAGGCAATATTGCAGTACCTGAAGGATGGGATAATCATGATATAAGTGCATCTAATGATTTTTCAAAATTTGCAGCTTATTATTATCCGGCTTTTGCAGATAATTGCTGGGTGGGCGGTGATACCGGGTATTTGATAAAATAGAGATTTTGATACAGCGCTGCAGCGCTGTATTTTTTTATTTATATAATTATTACCTTGACAGTAATCCGGTACAAATTTTTGATTTATGAGGAAGCATATATAATACTTTAACTAATTATGATACACCCAAAATCATCCCGATTAAAAAATCTTAACGAAAAGCACATAGAAGAGCTATTGAGACAGCATTCGATTCTTGAAGCTGAAGCCGAGGCCGTAAGAGAAAATGACCGTATCCTTGTTAAGGGGCTTTTTGGAAACTTTTATAATAAAAGACTCGGTGTTGGAATAGGATTCCAACGTGCATTCGGATCTATATTATCCGGTGATTATTTTGAACTTTTTAAGATTCCAGGTAATGCGTATCTGTTTGTGTTTGCGGATATCAGCGGACATGGACTTCCGGCATATACTTCCCTGATAAGACTCCGTTCTTCTATAGCTCTTACGATACATGATTACAATGAAAGATTCGGCGATAATCCGTGCAATTATGATTCTTTCGTAAGAGATATTGCCGAGAAATTCACTGTTGTTATGGAATCAGCGAATTCACATGATTTCGCGAGTGTTATTTTTACAATAATAAAGAATTATGAAGACAAGTATGTGCTAACCTTTTACAATCGCGGAATGTTTTTTCCTTTTGTAGTCAGAAAATACGAGAATAATATAGTCGATCTTTATGATTTGAATAAGAGTGAAAAAGGATGGATTCCATGGAAAGGACATCTTTTGAGTCCTGACATACATCAGATTAATGAAGAAAAATATTTTCATTTTCCGAAGTGTGAGTTTGTCCTATATGAAGGTGACTGCATACTTTTTTTCAGTGATGGAATTACAGAGGCTCTTTCAAGTGTTGATAAAACTGAATACGGTTCGGACAGGCTGAAGAGCCGTCTTCTTGCCGGTATGCACCTTCCGCCGCAGGGGATAATTAACATTATTTTTGAAGATTTATATGAATTTATGGGCAAACCGGACAATCAGCTCGATGATATGACCGCGGTTCTAATAGACTTTCCGCGGGTTAGATTTTAGCGAAATTTACTTGTAAAAATTTTGTCTTAATAATTTCATTGTTTTATGATTAAAGATAGAGCAAGCGGCGTTTTGCTTCACATTACTTCACTTCCCGGAAAATATGGTATAGGATCTCTCGGAAACGAGGCTTACCGATTTGTTGATTTCCTTGAAAGGACAGGGCAGAAATACTGGCAGATTCTTCCTATAAATCCTGTTTCTGAAGGAATGGGATTTTCTCCTTATGCCGCATTTTCTGCATTTGCCGGAAATCATTATTTTATATCGTTTGAGAAACTTGCTGAAAAAAACTGGCTTCCTTCAAATTTTTTCGATAATATCCCGATCAATGAGAATTCAAGTTTTGTTGATTTTGATTTCATCTCTACTCTCTATAAAAAGAAACATTTAGAGCTTTATAATATATTTATCCGTCAGGCTTATCACGAGCATGATGCTTTTAAACTTTTTTGCTCTGAAAATGCGTGGCTTGACGATTATGCTCTTTTTGCCGCATGTGCAGATGAGTTTAAAACATATTACTGGCGTGACTGGCCTGAAGATCTCGCCTTCCGCAAGAACAGCGCATTGGATGAATGGAAGGATAAACTCCGTGAATCTTTTGAAATGCATAAACTGCTTCAGTTTATATTTTACACGCAATGGCGTGATCTTAAAAATTACTGCCGTGATAAAAATATCTCTATTATAGGCGATATACCTATTTATGCGAGTTATGAAAGCTGTGATGCATGGACAAATACCGAGATATTTGAACTCGATAATTTGTCATTGAAACCGACTCATGTTGCAGGAGTTCCGCCTGATTATTTTTCCGAAACCGGTCAAAGATGGGGAAATCCTCTTTATAAATGGTTCGATAAATCAGGTTCGCTGAATACTCAGACTGCTAGATGGTGGAAGAGACGTATTTCTCATCTTTCAAATTTTGTAGATTTGATTAGAATCGATCACTTTAGAGCATTTGAATCATATTGGTCAATTGAAGCAGAAGAAGAAACAGCCGTAAAAGGAAAATGGATTAAAGGTCCCGGACGGGATTTTTTCGATTATCTCAAAAGCGAAGGATGCGGAGATAATCTCCTTGCCGAAGATTTGGGGATAATCACTGAAGAAGTTGATGAGCTTCGTGATACGCTGGGTCTTCATGGGATGAAAGTTCTTCAGTTTGCCTTTGATTTTGACAGCAGAAATACGCATCTGCCTCAAAACTTTACAACGCTCAACTGTATTTGTTATACGGGAACACATGATAACAATACAACAAACGGATGGTTTTACGGAGATGATATTTCCGATGAGCAGAGAAGATACATTCTTGATTTTCTCGGTTTGGATAATGATTCGGAATTTCATTGGAAGCTGATACGCCATGCTATGATGAGTGTGGCAAAGACAGTAATAATTCCCATGCAGGATATTCTCGGTTACGGCAGGGAATTCAGGATGAATATTCCAGGAACCGTCGGTACAAACTGGAAATGGAAGCTGTCTAAAGACAGCGTGCCTTCTCATGTTGAAGAGAAATTATTGCGGAAAGTTAAAAAATATAACAGATTGACAGATAATGAAAAAAATAGTTAAAAGATCCGCTATAGCAATATCGCTTTTGATTTTCATATGTTTTGCAGCAAACATTGTCTTAAATATTGTTTTGTCATCGGCTCTTCCTGAAGAAAAACTTAAAAAGGAAATTGTCAGTTACTTTGAAAAAAATATTGGACGTTCTGTAAAAATTTCTTCAGTCAGATACGGTTTTTTTCAAAATATAGAAATTGATGAAATTAAAATATCCGCATCCGATGATTTTAATGACTTAGAATCATTTCTTAAAGTTTCCGGGGTTGAAATCAAACTTTCAGGATTAGCTCTTTTTAAAGGAGAAATAATTGTCGATAAACTTATTTTAAAGAATCCTCATATTAAAATAACAAAAAAATTCGGAAAATCATACCATGAGTCTTTTAAAGTAATTGCCGGTGATAAAATTACTGAGGAATTTTTTAAGAAGATCATTTCAATAAAGCGTATATCAATTGAAGATGCTTTTATAGAATATACTGAGAATTTTGAAAAAGATAACGTTGAATTTATTTTTGAGAATATTTCTGCAGATATACGCCGAAGCGGAACTCAACTTTACTGTGATGTAAACGGAAAAATGAAATCATCACCGGATGCAGAGAAAAATGAAATTACTCTTGATTCACGTTTTGTGCTTGATAATTCCGATAACATTATATTTCAGAAAACAAAAATAGAAGCAGATAATATTAATCTGACTGATTTTCAGCCGTATAAATCAAGATTAAATCTTGAACGGATCAATTTCCGCGGAAATGCTTCAGTTGAGCATTCGTTTTCTGTAATGAACGGACTTTGTGAAATATATACAAACATTAAAGTTATCAATTTCTTTATTACAGAAAAAAATGGTTCTCAGATACGAAACTTGCTCGAGAATGAATCATTTACTGTAAATTTACACGGAGAAATCGGTATTAGAAAATCATTGGAAGCAGATTTTACCGCAAATTCAGGATTGAATTTTAAAACAAAGTTTACATCCACCGGAACAGAATCTTTACGGCGCTATTATGCTCTTATTGATTCAGACAGAATTGACTTAACCAAGCTTTCAAAATATCTCACGATAAAAAATCCTGTAAAATACGGCGGATTTGTTTCTTTTAACAGTTTGATTTATTACCGATCAGGAGCAGATTTACCTGATATTTCTGATGTTAATGTTTCTGCCGAGAAATTTACTGCTTCGGATATTTTTGAAGGTGAGAGAAAAAGCATTGTTGATGAGATGAATTTTAAGCTTTCAGCCGAGTCGAATACTTGCGAGTTAAAAGGAAATTATAATACTAGTTCGACTTTTCTTGATTTTAATTCATTCTCGGATATAAAGCGTGTTTACCCTTTTTCAGCAAATTCAGCGATCCGTCTTGATTATAATAAAACAGATTATTTTGCGTTCTCGGATGTATTGATAATTTTTAAAGAATATATTAAGAAAGAAATAAATGATGACAGGCAGATAGGTTATAATCAGGAATATTTTCGTGACAGGCTTTTCGGTAAAATACTTCTATCTAATTCGTTTGATGCAGAAATAAACTGTAAGACACTCAACATTTCAGGAAATGCTTTATTAAAAAATATAGCTATTAAGAGCTCGCTTGATAACGGCATTTTAAGATCTTCTCTTTTAAACGCAGAAGGTTACTCGGCAAAGTATTCATTTGATGCCGTCGGCTATATGAACGCGGATATGCCTTTGATTAAAGCAGAAATTGCAGTTGATAATTTCGATCTTTCATCTTTCTGGAAAGATTCCGGTCTAAAAGGCCGTATCGGTGGAGCTAATTTAAATATTAAATCAGTATTCGAAATTGCAGCTTATCGTGCATTGCATTTTTCCGACAACAGCAAAATATCATTTGAAGCGGATATCAAAGCCGAGTCGCTTAATCAGACGCCGTTTCAATCAGCTTTTACCGCTGTTTTGAAAAAAGACGGGTTCAAACCGAATATCGATTTGCTGAGTAATTTTACATTTAATTATTCTGTTGATTTTGCTGGCGGAAATGTTTATCTGAAAACATTCAATATGAATTCAGACTTTTTATCTGCTTCCGGTTATGGAACATTCTCGGATAAGGGATTATCCTATCCTGTTTCCTGCAGTTTTTTTGATGATGATAACATAAGCCGTCAATGGAAAATGAATCTTCTTTCTCCTGTTAGTCCGACCGTTTTCATGATTAATTTTCAATCAAACGGCCGTGACCGACCAGTAAATTTATTTCATATCGATTAGTTCATATATTTTGACAGGCAGGGCTTTACCTTTTACTCTAATTAAATCGAGTTCCCGTGCTATCACGTAATCCTTTACATGTTCATAAGTGAATTCGCTTATTATTATCTTGGTTCCGTAAACCTTATTTGTTCCTTCAAGTCTTGCGCCTAAATTTACATTGTCTCCCATGAGTGTATAGTTCATACGTGACGCGGATCCCATGTTGCCGACAACCATTTCTCCTGTGTTTATCCCAATTCCGATCTCAAGTTTCGGTTTACCCAAGACAGCCCAATTTACATTTAGATCATTGAGTACTTCAATCATTTTAACTGCTGCACGGCATGTGCGCAATGCATGATCTTCCTGAGGTATAGGCGCTCCCCAAAAAGCCATTATTTCGTCTCCGACATATTTATCAAGCGTTCCGTCAGATTCGATGACTATATCCGTCATTGCCTGAAGATATTCATTGAGATGTTCTACAAGAAGTTCTGCCGTCATTTTTTCAGAGATGCTTGTGAAGCCGCGTATATCAGAAAAAAGTACAGAAAGTATATTTTTTTCTCCGCCGAGCCGAACCATTTTGGGATTTTTAAGAAGCTCATCAACTACTGATTTCGAAACGAATTTTGAAAAAGTCTGGCGTATGTAGCGTTTTTCCTTCTGTTCCGTAAAGGATCTGTATACTGATACGGCAAGGAAGTTTATGAAAATCTGAAAAACAGGGGTACTCATGGCAAATACAATACTTTGTGTATCAAAAAGAACATAGGCTATAATTACATAAACAAGAGCTAAAAGGGTAGTGAAAATTGAACCTGTAATGATGCTCATGCGCGGAATCAGCAGACCGAGTATTAGAGATACAGCAAATAATATCAGAATATCCTGCCATATTTTCGCCTTATGGATGAATGTCTGGTTTATGATTGTATTAACTGCATTGGCATGATGTTCAATGCCGTAAAAATCTCCATAAGGGGATTTGTGTATGTCTGTTGCGATACCTGTTGAAGCGTACGCAGCAATAAATACGATTTTATCCTTAAAACTTGAATTTTCGGGTTCCGTTCCGTCGCGGTTAAAGTAATAATATGAATAATTGCTGAAAGATCCGTGTCCTCCGGCAAAATTTATGTCCATATATCCTTCGTTGTCAATCGGTATGTCGAGATAATTCCTTGATTTATCTGCAAGTTTTTCGGGATTGATGTTTTTAAGACGGACATATTTGCCGGGTACTATTTCAATATCGCTAAGAGTTATTCCGAAATAGTGCGCAGCAATAGACAGATCAATTGAAGGGTAGAAGTCACCTTTATATTTCGCATAAAGCGGCATTCGTCTGTTTACATGGTCAATATCTGATTCAATATTTGCAAAACCAATACCCTTTGCTGACTTAATAAGTTTAGCAGTCGGGGGAGTAACATCTTTATATTTTTCAGTTCCGAATACCATATTTGAGGACGGCAGAGCCGTTTCAGAAAAAAGTTTCATGCGGTCAATACGGTCTTCGTGAACCTGTGACATCTCTTCGCGTTCAAAAGGATAATCTAAAAAAACACATCCGGCTTCTTTGATCGAGTCCGCAAGCGTGTCTTCTCCGTCTTTGTTTTCAAGAAACATTATATCAAATGTAATAGAATTCGGTTTTCCGCTTGCAATGTAGCTGGCGACTTTTGAATGAATATCCCAGTGAAAAGGCCATCTGCCTTTTTCACCTTCTGTGGCATCCATTGCTACAAGAGTGTCGTTGTCGATGCCTACAATGATCACGTTATCGTTTGCGCGGGGATTTTTCTTCTCGCGTTTAACTCCTTCCTGAATTTTTTTGCCGACTTCGTTCGGATCTCTAAGGTAATAACGTTTGTCAAGCGACCAAAGTTCAATGCCTTCAAGCAAATTTGTTTTATCATAAATAAGCGCTAGTGAAATAAAAACTGCGATTGATATAAGCAGTGAAGCTATATGATTCTTACTGAATTTAAGCATGATCACCTCGGCATTAATTTTAAAAA
>Ga0255344_1001437_pt1 | contig 31976 bp, 32 predicted proteins | sample wastewater_treat_5_FD_192414 | JGI IMG/M metagenome (GOLD analysis project Ga0255344, IMG submission 192414) | Wastewater microbial communities from Lulu Island WWTP, Vancouver, Canada - plant18 | ecosystem: Engineered > WWTP > Wastewater > Unclassified | place: Canada: Vancouver, British... | reverse complement strand
GGATAACCTTGAAACACCAGAACAAGCTTTCTGGCGAAAGCTCGAACCAGTGTCGCTAGGGAACTTCATAGAACTTTTAGAAAAGGAGGTAGAAAACTATGAAGCGAAATAATTACCAGATAACACATATAAATAAAACTAAGGAAAAACTTATAAAAGAAATTTAATAAAGTATAGTGAGGATTAATATGAATTATAAACTATCAATTTTTGCAATAGCAGTAATTTTAATCTTAAGCATATCCCTAGTTTCTGCAGAATACCCTTCAATAGTTGACGACTCATCTTCATCAGCAGGTGTGGGGCCTCAAGTAAATCCCGATGGATCATACACCTTTATAGTAGAATCGCCGCCTGGCGTATTCTCTTCAGTATCTGTTGTGATAGGCGGGAAAACTTACCCAATGGAATACAGCAACACAAGGTGGATCGTCACAATACCAGGGCTTCCACCAGGGACAATCTACTACTATAACATTGTTACTTCAGCTGGGGTAGTATTCTCAGGTGCAAATCAAAAGCTTTAGAGATTGATATATTTTTCTTCTTTTATTAATTTAAATAAACAGAAACAGTTAAAAAAATACCAGATTATTTTACATTTGATGGCCCCAAATGACGAGTTTGACAGGGAGATTAAGGAGATAACAAGAAGTTTTGTTAGAGGGGAGTTATCAAGAAATGAGTTTGAAATTCAAAAGAAAGATATTGCAGCACGTTATTTGAAGAGGGCCTATGAAAAAAAGAAGGAATTGGAAACTATTCCTAATAAATTATCTAGAGGCAATAAAGGTCTATTATTGCTTTTAGTGCTTTTTATAGCTTCTTTGTCTACCTATGCGCTAGTTTCTAATTTCCAATATCAAGTACCCCTGGATAGTAGTTCAAATGAAGAGGAAAGCATAATTGAAAAGATTGTGTCCATACCTAGTACTATAATGGGAGAGTTGCCTGCATCAAAAATTTCACCAATTGATAAAGCGTTGCGAGATGACAAGTCAAGACATACCTTCACGCAAACTGAATTTAACTCTATTTCAAATAAGATAGTGAGCGATCTACCGCTACCTTCTATGAGAGGCATGGGGATGAACAATTTCTCTCTTGATGGGGCAGCGGGCGTTGTAGACATATCTATTGTAAAGGAGGGTTATGTTATCTATCCATCAAAGAGCAGTGGTGGCTCTGAAGTATACATAACTCTTTTTCTCGTGGAACCTGGCAAGCAGAACAAGTTCTTTAGGGAGTTATCAACTTATATCGGAAGCTTTGATAGCTTAAGGAAAGGCTACAAAAAAGAGAGGGATGTTGTTTCAACAGAGTTTTCTTTTGTCCAGTGTAGATATTCTTTGACAGAAAACAGCAATAAATACCCTGTGTCAGTGACGTCATTTAAGGCATCAAATATGGCTGGATTTATTTACTATTTAGACTCTAAGGGAGAATTTTCCCTTCAAAGAGAAATAGAAACTGGCATTAAATCAGTACTAAACTCTTATGAATAGTTGACAGGAAGGATTATTATGAAAAAACTAGCGCCTGTAACTTTGATTGTCCTATTCACTTCCCTTGTTATGTTACTTTCTAAACTAACTGGGGCGCTCCCTGAAAATACCGAAGCTTTGCGTATTATTATTGTACTCGAAATTTTACTGATTTTTTTTGCCGCTTTGAACTACTTAAACGTTAAAATCACTGAAATAAATTCTGGATCTGCTATTTCTACTTTTATTATAGCAGGGCTTTTGATATACGTGTTCTATTCATTTAAGTTGTATTCGATACCTTTATTTGGATTTATTGTCTTGGCATGCATTTTTGCCTCTTTGGTATTGTTATGGGATGCTAAAGAGAAATCATTTAGATATTACTTTGGGATTGCGTTTCTTGGTATTTTGGGTGGTATGCTTATTACCTATAGATTTAGGGATCTTTCGTGGATTTCTATATTGCTTGGGATAATGACTGCAGTTTTGATTATATCGCTATCAATACTTTTGGAGGAGGAGGATGAAAAGCCCAGCACTTAGGATACTAGCACTTTCCATGATTCTTGGAAGTTTCTTGAGATTTTACAAGCTTAATACCAATTACGTCTGGTTTAATGACACCTTTTTTAGGCTGATGCCGGCGCTTGAAATATTAAGTGGCGTACCTGTAAAATATGATTCAAGTATGATCGGTGTTACAGGTCTTGGATTGCTCTGCTTTTCAATATCTAAGGATCTCTATCCTGTTGTCCTGGCGGTGTGCCTTGCAGGGATACTCTGTATACCTCTTTCCTACTATTTTGTCCTGAAATTGACAAATGATGAGAGGATAGCAGCTTTAACTGCATTATTTGTATCTATTAATCCGACTTTAGTTGCACTTTCTAAAGTCTTGATTTGGGATATTTTTGTTGTTTTTTTCTTTTTGATATCTGGGATTATTTTTCTATCTTTGAAGGAGAAGCCCAGCACCGTTAAAGGCGTCTTACTCGGAATTTCTCTATTCCTGTTATTTTCCTTCAAACTTCCTAATGTCTTATTTGCTGTTTTATTCTATTTATTCCTTCTTTATTTTAGAAAATTTTCTATCAAGAATAGCAAGGACATTATTGCTTCTGGGGGATTGTATGGGGCATTGCTTGGGATGTTTTTCTATACTTTCCCAAATACATTGGGGCATTTTGCTAGGGGAGGCGGCCCATACTTTTTTATAAAGGAGGATTACATCTCGTTGGCCATTGCAACTCTAAAGCTGCTATTGTCGCCAATAGCTTCTCCAAGAACAAGTATGGCATTTTCATTTGATATGGGGATTGATGTATTTTTTGCACTTGGAATCATCTCCATTATACCACTCATTTTTTACCTTAAAGATATTAAAAAAATAGATCAATTATTCCCGCTTTCAATAGCATTAGTAATATCATTGTTCTATGTCAATTTCAGTGGATGGTCGCATAGGTATATTGTAGTACCATTGATTTTAATGTTAATTTTTGTATCTTACGGGGTGATAATAATGAAAGATAAGTGCAGGATAATATCCTTATTCATAATTGGTATATCCGTCCTAGCTTCTTTGGGATCGTCTATTATTATGGTGGATGATTGGGCTTCAGGGAAATCCCTTGCAGCAAATCATGTTGCAACGCCCCTCTCCCTCTTTGATAGTGTAACAGAAATGGCAGAAATTAATAATATTGATGCTATTGCTTCTTCTTATGGTAGGGTCTTCAAATTTTATTTTCTTTCAGGAGAGCTTAATTCTGATATAATTGACTTTTATGCATTAGATGAAGAGGAAGTAAAAGAAGAGATTAATACCACACTATCCAACGGGGAAAATGTATGGTATATTGAAGGGTGGCCAGATGTATATATGTTTGAAGGAAAGGATACAAGAGCTTACAAAAAATTAATAGAAGATTCATTTTTGCTCAAACCTTTTTATGTTTCTAGAGAAATGATATACCTATCAGATGAAGTATACCCTTCTCTTATAATTTATGAGATTAAAAATTGAATAATAGGGAAAATAGGAAAAAATCAAATTTTCCCTATTTTTTATGGATATATTAAAAATATTTCGAAAGATTTATATATTAAATAATTATTTTATACATCGGTGATTATATTAAAGCAAAACCAATATTAGGATTTACAATATTTATTATGGTATTGGCAATAGCCAGTATTTCTGCACAGTATCCGACGGTAGTTACTGGTGGAGTTGGCCCTAGCCCACTTCCCCCAGGCCCAACACCAACTAAAGGGAACAATTATTCATTTATTATAGACACGCCACTTGGAACATTTCAATCTGTGCAAGTCCTTATTGATGGCATAGCATACGATTTAACATATGAAAATGGTGCATGGAGAGGAGAATTCCCAGCAAAATCAGGTCAAACTTACTTCTATAGAATTACAACAAGAGCTGGAGTATCATTTGAAAGTACGCCACGTAGATTGTAAGTTGAATCGCATGAAAAATTATTCTTCTTTAATTTTTATAACAATAAATTTAATTATTTTTGGATATGTACTAATGGGATTTTATGATATTGGCCAAATAATGTTTAGTAGCACTATTTTAATAGGCCAAAATATAGCAGTTATTTTTGCAATAGTTTCCTATATCTATGTGGGGATAAATTTAATCAAAAATAGATGCTGCACTGGAATTGTATTTGCTTTGACATTGACATCCCTAATCTGGGGGATATCTTTGGCCCTATATTCAAGCTTATTTACCTTTGAAATGATAAAACAATTGGTCTTACCTTTCATTATGGCCTTCTATTTGTTTTATAAAAATAAGAACAAGATTTCTAACAAGGATATTTTAGGTGAAATCGCACTATCATCTGTGTTCTGGATTAGTCTCACAGTTTTAAGTTTTGAGAATATTTATAATTTAATGGTATCAATTATAATATTGGGGATAGCATATTATCTGATTAAGCTGTTTTCCCCGGTCCAAAAGGAGGTTTGTTAATGAAATATAAATTAGTACTAGTCTTGCTAATTTTAAGTGGAATTTTAATTTCAGGCTGTGCAGAGAAAAAAACTAATGTGGTACCAGATAAACAAGCAGTGCAATACAAAGAACTTATTGCATATAGGCCTTATATAGACAGAGTTGAACAAGATGGCAGACGAACAATCGTAATTATTGTAAGTTCATCTGCAACTAAAGTCCAAGTTAAGGATCTAGTGGACTTTCTAGTTAACGATATCAAAGAAACAAAAATCTGGCTTGAGGTGTGGGATGACCTCGAAACACTTCAAAAGGGAAGTGCAATAACAAGTGCAGATAAGATAGCCCATTACATCATGTATGCTGTAGTAGATAAAAATACAAATAAAAAAGACTACTATTGGCAAAGACAATAGAGCTGATTTAATTGATTGGAATCATCCTTGCAGGTGGTTTTGCTACACGAATGAAACCTCTTACTTATAGCAAGCCTCTTCTCCCTATCGGAGATAAGCCTTGCATAGGGCATGTATGTGATAAACTATCTGAGATAAAAGAAATAGACAAAATTTACATTACGACTTCAAGTCTATTTGAAAAGGATTACAGAAGTTTTTTAGCTTCTTTTAGATTGGACAAAAGATTTGAGCTTTTTATTGAGCCTGCTAAATCTGAAACTGAGAAGCTTGGGGCGTTAAGAGCAATATTATACTTAATTGACAAAGAGCAAATAACAGAGGACATCTTAATCTGTGCAGGTGACAACTACTTTGACTTTTCAATCAAGGAGCTAGTTAGTGCTTATAACAAATCAAATTCATTGACTGTTGGATTGTATGATCTAAAAGATACTGAGAAAGTGAGGCTTTATTCAGAGATACTACTAAAGGATAACTACATAACTCATTTTGAAGAAAAACCAGAAAATCCCAAATCAACGCTAGTTTCTATGGCACATTACATTTATCCAAAAAAGTCTATTCCATTACTTAGGGAAGCTGTTGATAATGGATATGTCGATAGCCCAGGCAAATTTATTGAATTTGCCGTTAGAGGGGGGCATTCTGTTTATGGGAAGATAATGGATGGTGCTTGGATTGATATAGGAGATAGGATCTCATATCTAGAGGCAAATTCACTTATGCTTGGAGGTAAATCATTTATTGCTGAGAACTGTGAGATAGATGGAAAATGTGAGATAGGCAACAATGTTGTTATTGGAAAAAATTGTGAGATCACTAGTTCCCATATATCTAATTCTGTTATTTTACCAAACTCAACTATCAAAGCTTCGACTATATTAAACTCAGTTGTTGGGGCAAATTCTAAGATTTCTAGTAAAACTATAAAAGAAAAGATATGTGAGGTGCACTGATGGAGAATTATCTAGTTACAGGCGGAGCTGGATTCATAGGGAGCCATCTTGTTGATAGGCTTATCAATGTGAATAATATTACTGTAATAGATAATCTAAGCTCTGGTAAAAAAGAGTATATTAATCCTAAAGCAACTTTTGTAAAAAAAGATCTTCTGGACTTAGAGGGTATCTTAGTTGATTTTGAAGATATCAATACTGTTTTTCATATCGCAGCAAATCCTGATGTAAAGCTTAGTGCAGTTAACACTAAAACTCATTTCTATCAAAATATAGTTGCGACATACAATGTGTTAGAATCCATGAGAAAAATGGATGTTCCTAAGATTGTTTTTACTTCATCTTCAACTATATATGGCAGAGCTCCAATGCCGACCCCAGAGAACTATGGGCCACTTATCCCTGAATCTATTTACGGTGCATCAAAGCTTTCTTGTGAAGGATTGATTTCCTCTTACTGCCATACCTTTGGTTTTAAGTCGTGGATATTTAGGTTTGCCAACATCATCGGTGAAAGATCTAACCATGGGATTATACCAGACTTTATTGAAAAACTAAGAGCTAATCCTAAAGAGCTAGAGATATTGGGTGATGGAAAACAGTCAAAATCTTACCTCCATATTGGAGAATGCTTAGACCAGATACTTTTTGCATTTAATAACAGTGACGATAAAGTCAATATCTTCAACATTGGATCTGAAACTGATATCAATGTTTTAAAGATAGCGGAGCTTGTTTCAAATAAAATGAGATTAACTCCAAGGTTTAAATTTACTGGTGGGGAGGCGGGCTGGAAGGGCGATATACCAAGGATGTTATTATCGATTGATAAGTTGAAGACTCTGGGGTATGTTCCAAAATACAATTCATTTGATTCTGTTAAAAAAACTATAAAGGAGCTGCTAGATGATTGAGGTTTCAGTTGTTATACCAACGCTAAATGAAGAGAAGACAATCGGGATTTGTATCGACAAAATAAATAAAATATTTGATAAATATCAGATAAATGGGGAAATTATTGTTTCAGATAGCTCAACAGATTCCACACCAGATATTGCCAAATCAAAGGGTGCACGGGTCATACACCTTAAAGAGAAGGGTTATGGCAATGCCTACATCGGTGGAATAAATGCTTCCAAAGGTAAATACATAGTCATTGGTGATGCTGATAATACCTATGACTTCTTGGAAATACCAAAGTTTTTAGACCCTTTGAGGAATAAAGAAGCTGACTTTGTAATAGGGAATAGATTTGGTGGCGGAATTGAAAAAGGTGCTATGCCTTCCTTACATCGGTATATCGGAAATCCACTTTTAACAAAGATACTTAATTTATTCTTTCATGGAAAAATTTCTGATGCACATTGTGGAATGAGGGGATTTACAAGGGATGCCTGGAAAAAACTTGATCTTAAAACTGGGGGAATGGAGTTTGCCTCGGAAATGATAATAAAGGCCATCCAAAAGAAATTAGAAATTAAAGAAATACCAATAAAATTATACCCAAGAGAGGGTGGCCCGGCAAAGATAAATTCATTTACCGATGGATGGAGGCATCTTAGGTTCATGATGCTTCTTGCACCCAATTATCTTTTTATGATACCAGGGTTATTGTTATTTGGTGTTGGGCTAATGCTAATGACTCTATTGCTATTTGGCCCGTTAAAAATTGGAATGATTAAACTTGACATTCATCCGATGGTTTTAGGCAGTTTACTTACATTATTTGGATTTCAAATAATCCTATATTCCTTTATTGTTAAGGAGTACGGTGTCACTGAAGGGCTTATCCCTGAGAGTAGAACTATTCACTTTTACCATTCACACTTTAATTTGGAAAGTGGATTAAAAATAGGGATGGTAATTACAATACTTGGATTTCTCTTCAATTTATGGATACTTTTGGCTTGGATTTCAAAAGGTATGGGGGCTATGCACGTTTCTTCGTTGAGAGTTGCTATACTTGCACTTACCATTTTTATTATAGGAATTGAGATTATGTTCACTTCATTTGTTATGAGTATTTTTAATATCAAACATATATATTCTACGAGGAGATCTTAATGAAAGCATTGGTATTGAGCGGTGGAAAAGGAACTAGACTTAGGCCACTTACATTTACAACTGCAAAGCAGTTGATTCCAGTAGCCAATAAACCTATAGTCGGGCATGTTCTATCGGATGTATCTTCTGCGGGAATAAATGATGTTGGCGTAATAATCGCTCCAGAAACAGGCGAAGAAGTAAAATCTTATATAAAGGATGGAAAAGAATGGGGTCTCCAAGTCAAATTTATTCCTCAAGAACCCCTTGGTCTTGCACATGCTGTAAAGACTGCAGAATCTTTTCTAAAAACTGACAGCTTTTTGATGTACCTAGGGGACAATCTACTTGGTAGTGGAGTTAATCATTTAATAGAAAGATTTGAGAAAGAATCACTTGATGCTTTAATTTTATTGAAAGAAGTAAAAGATCCTAGGGCCTTTGGAGTTGCAGTTTTGGATGAAAATGGAAATATTACAGAATTAGTTGAAAAGCCGAAGGAATTCATAAGCAATCTAGCGCTGGTCGGAGTATACGTTTTTTCATCAAAGATTCATGAAGCTATCAAAGAAATTAAGCCTTCGTGGCGAGGGGAACTTGAGATTACAGACGCCATCCAAGTTATGGTTGAAAAAGGATACAATGTTAAGGCTGAGATATTGCATTCATGGTGGCTTGACACTGGAAAAAAAGATGACATACTTTTAGCAAATGCAACAGTTCTTGACGAGAAGCTGTCGTCTAACATTAACGGTAACATAATTGACTCTAAAATTGATGGGAGAGTGGATATAGCTAAAACTGCTACTGTAAAGAATTCAACTATCCGAGGGCCAGTAATAGTTGGGGAGAACTGTTTCATTGAATCTTCTTTTATAGGTCCATTTACTAGTATTGGAAACTCATCAAAAGTAATTAACTCCTTAGTTGAATATTCCGTTCTTTTAGAGGGATCTGACGTTTCTAATGTAAAAAGATTGCACGAAAGCCTTATAGGAAGGCATGCAAAAGTTTACAGTGAAAATGAAGACAAAGGTGTTATTTTACATATAGGGGATTATTCGGAGGTTGAGTTATGAAAAAGGACATTGGCTTGGAAGGCGTAAGAACATATGATATAAAAATAAATCCAGATGAGCGTGGATTTTTCTCAGAGATTATGAGAAGTGATTGGAAAGAATTCTTGGAGAATGATTCAATTATTCAAACAAACTTAAGCTATAGCTATCCGTCTATGGTGAGAGCTTGGCATAGGCATAATCGAGGACAAGTTGACTATTTTCTAGTATTAAAAGGTACAATGAAGATATGTGCTTATGATGATATAACTAAAAGATTTGCAGAGGTAATTTCCAGTGAGGATAAATTATCTCTTGTAAGAATTCCGGGACATTATTTTCATGGAACAAAAACAGTTAGTAGCACTCCTTCTTTGACAATTTATTTCACTTCAAGGCTTTATGAATACTCAAATCCTGATGAAGAGAGAAGGGCTTGGAATGAGCAATCAATTATCCCAACAGAGATAAACGGCAATAAGAAAGATCCCAGATGTAATAAACCTTGGGATTGGTTTTATCCTCCTCACAAGTAGGTGTTTCATTGAAAGTTTTAGTTACGGGTGGTGCAGGTTATATAGGATCCGTATTAGTTAGAATTCTTGTTGAAAAAGGGTATGAGGTAAGAGTTTTAGACAGATTCTTCTTTGGCAGACATACTCTATCAGATGTACAGGATCAAATAGAAATTGTGAAAGATGATATAAGAACCGTTGATTCATCTATTATGAACGGTGTGGATTGTGTAATGGACCTTGCTGCAATATCAAATGATCCTGCAGGAGAGCTAGATCCAAATAAAACAATGGAGATAAACTATAAAGGAAGAGTCAGAATGGCAAATCTAGCAAAAAAAGAAGGAGTACAAAGATATATTCTTGCAAGTTCTTGTAGCATTTATGGTTTCAAAGAGGGATTACTTTCTGAGACTTCTGAAATTAATCCTCTTACTACATACGCAAAAGCAAATAGATTAGCAGAAACTGAAATATTACCATTGACGGATAAAAATTTCTCAGTTACTTCTCTTAGGCAGGCGACAGTTTATGGACTTTCATCAAGAATGAGATTTGATTTAGCAATTAATGGTATGACTTTGGGATTTTATCAAAATGGTAAGATTCCGATTCAAAGAGATGGAAAACAATGGCGGCCATTTGTACATGTTAAAGATACAAGTAATGCTTTCATTAAAACAATGGAAGCCGACACGGAAAGTATCAGTTCACAAATATTCAATGTTGGGGCAAATGATCAAAATTACCAGATTTTTGACCTCGCTCAACTTGTTGCCAGCTCTTTAGGGATACCTTTTGATTATGAATGGTATGGATCTGAGGATAATAGAAGCTATAAAATCAATTTTGATAAAATTAGAGCTACTTTGAAATTCAATCCTTCTTACACACCAAAAGAAGGGGCAAGAGAAGTATATGATGCACTTAAAAAAGGAGAACTTAATCCTTCAGATCCAAAGACTATTACCGTCAAATGGTATTCTCATCTGATAGAAATGCAAAAAATCTTAAAAGAAATTGAATTGGATGGTAAAATTTTATGAGAGTTGCAGTTATAGGTGCAAATGGTCAACTAGGCACGGACCTTGTAAAAATTTTTGGTAAAGAAGCGATTCCATTTTTACACAAAGATTTAGATGTTACAAATCCAGATAGTTTTGAAGTATTGATTCAAAAGAATCCCGAAATAATAATAAATACTGCCGCCTTTCATAAAACCGATGCTTGTGAAGAAGCCCCCTATGAAACTTTTCTCGTAAATTCAGTTGGGGCTAAAAATATTTCTGAAATATCGAATAAAATTGGGGCAGTCAATGTATATATTAGTACAGATTATGTTTTTGATGGAAGAGCTGATGTTCCTTATACCGAAGAAGATAGACCAAATCCCATAAACATTTATGGGACTAGCAAATATGCAGGTGAATTAATAACTTCAAACTATTCAAACCGTTATTACATCTTCAGAGTATCAAGTCTTTTTGGAGTCGCAGGAGCAAGTGGCAAAGGTGGAAACTTTGTCGAGACTATGATTTCTAAGGCAGAAAGAAATGAAGAAATAAAAGTAGTCGATGATGTTTTCATGTCTCCAACTTATACAAAGGATGCTGCAATTATGATCAAAAAAGTGTTAGATAAAAACCTTATTTTTGGAATATATCATATGAATAATGAAGGATATTGCTCTTGGCATGAATTTGCAAGAGAAATATTTAATCTAACTAATATGGAACCAAAGCTTAAAGCAATTAACTCAGAAGATACATATACAAAAGCAAAAAGACCTAAGTTTTCAGGATTAGAGAATGGGAACTTAGAAAAAAATGGCTTTAGAATGCAATCATGGCGAATAGCACTAAAAGAGTATTTAACTGAAAAGAGATATATTTAAGACATAAAGGATAAAATGATAAAAACTAGTATAATAATTCTTACAAAAAATGCTGGAAATCGATTTGATAATACTCTAAAAATGATTTTTAGCCAAGATGTAGAGAATTATGAAGTTATAATAATAGATTCAGGATCAAATGACAATACTATAGAGATTGCTAAAAGATATCCATCACGTATTTATGAAATTTCTCCGGATGAGTTTCATCATTCAAAGACGCGAAATCTAGGAGTTGAACTTGCTAAGGGTATTTTTATTGTATTCCTGACTGCAGATGCAATACCATTAAACGATAATTGGCTTTCAAATATATTGGATAATTTTAATGATAAAAAAGTTGGAGCAGTATATGGAAGACAAATAGCTTTTAAATGGGCTAATCCTATGGAGAAATTTTTTTATTCTTATTTTTATTCTGATAAAAAGATCGTTGCTACAAAAGATGACATTCAAAATCTCCTAAAATTCTGGATGGAATTTGTTTCATCTAATGTTAATGCATGTTATAGAAAAAATATATTCAATGAACTTAAATTTAGAGAAGATCTTGAAGTTGCCGAAGACAAGGATATTGCAATTAAAATTCTAAAAAAAGACTATAGTTTAGTTTATGAGCCAAAAGCTATGGTATTTCATTCTCACGATTACTCAATTAAATCGGCTTTTTGGAGGAGATACAAAGAGGGAAAAATGATAGCCAAAATTGTTGAAAAAAGCGATTTGATTTCTTATTCTGTTATTAAAAATGTAGGAATAAATTATTTTATTAATGAAACAAAGTCATTAGTAAGGAATAATCCCATTTGGATACCTTATGCATTGGTATATGAATTTTCTAAATATCTGGGCATGATTTTAGGAAGATTTAGTAGCGATAGAAAAAAAGGAGTTGAAAAAAATTGTTCAACAAATTGCCCACAATAAGCATAATTATTGTGACACATAACGGTAAACTTTTTTTAGATGAATGTTTAGAGTCTCTAAAAAATTTAGAATATCCCAAAGAGAAATTAGAAATCATAATTGTAGATAATGCTTCAACTGATGGTACAATAGAATACCTATCATCTAATTTTCCAGATATATTGCTTATTAAATTTGACAAAAATTATGGATTTTGCAAACCAAATAATGAAGGTGCTAAAAAAGCTAAAGGAGAATACTTAGTATTCCTTAACAATGACACAGTTGTTACTCCAAAATGGCTTTCAGAATTAATTAAAGGTGTTTTGGATAATGATAGAGTCATATCTTGTGCCAGTAAAATGCTTTATTATGACCAGAAGGACACTATCAATACTGCAGGAGGTAAAATTACAATTATTGGGGGAGGTTTTTATAATGGTTATGGGGATAAAGATTCCCCCAAATATAATGCCGAATATTATACGGGATTTGGATGTGGGGCAGGAGTTTTAGTTAAAAGAGATTTTTTCTTAGATATTGGAGGTTTTGATGAAGATTATTTTGCTTCTTGCGAAGAACACGATTTAGGTTGGAAATGCTGGCTCTATGGATATAAAGTATTATTTATGCCTGAAGCAGTAATGTATCACAAAGAAAGTGGAACTTATGGAACAAAAAGTAGCTTCCAGCCAATAAAAGTATATTTAATCACAAGAAATAGATTATATAATTTAATTAAAAATTTTGAATTAAAAAATATTATAAAAGGAATTATAATATCAATTGCCTTTGATATTTATCGAATAAGTACCTACATATTTCAAATGAATTTTAAATCAATATATTCTATAATAAAAGCATATATTGATTTCTTAAGAAATATAAACTTGTTTATTAAAAAAAGAAAATTGGTACAAATGAAAAGAGTTATCCCTGATGAACAATTATATATGTTGGGAGTAATAGCAACATTCAAAGAATGTATTACTGAAGAAAAAAGACTTAGAAAAATATGGAAAGATCAATTTTATGACTTAAATAAATAATTGTTTTATCCAACAATCACTTGCTTCATAGTTTTCTACCCCATTTTCTAAAAGCCCTATAAAGTTCTCCGAAACACTAGCTCTAGCTTTTCGCCAGAAAGCTTTAACATCAATTCTAAACTCTGTTTTTTCCTAAAGACAAAAAATTAATAATTATTCTTAATCGGAATATTTTTTATTCTTAAGTCAACCGGTAGATTGAATAAGGCATTTTCCAAGCGCTTATGCTTGGGTAATTTAACAGTTGTTTTTGAAAGTATAACAATCTGCTAGTTTCTTTTTTAAGAGAGTATTAACTGTGAGATAACGAATCTTGTCGAAAGTTTGTATTTTGCTACCCTAATTACAATATCTCGTGGTCCGAATCCTTAAGCTTCATGTCATTTAAGACAGAAGAACGATTTAAAGTTGGTAAAATAAATAGATGACACATTATTTTTTAAATATAAAATATTTAAAAATAAATTCCATATCTATATTTAAAGAATTTTGATTAACAATGCTTTGTTGCATAATTACCCTAAAATGAACCGCAAAGCTTAAACCCCATATAAACCCTATAGATCCATGCCAGGCAAAGGTGACGCTATAAACGAAAAGTATGTCAATATGGGAAAGTTTTGCATTTCTTATGATTTTTTAAACGATATCTGGGATGAAGAGCTAGCTCTTATGAACAAAGATAAGGTCGGAAGGCCTTATCTTTACCCGGAATCCTTCATCAGATTTGTAGCAACTGTAAGGACTGCCTATGGATTACGTTACAGGCAGACCGAAGGCTTTCTTCGGGCCATATCAGAGCATTCGCCTAAGATAAGGCCGGCAGACTACACCACCATCTGGCGAAGAACTCTTCAGATGAAAGTCGAGCTTTCTTCAATAGAAGATGTTTCGGAGCTTAATGTTATACTTGACAGCACCGGATTTAAGATGACTGATGCTGGGAGCTGGATAAACTATCTCTACGGGAAAAATAAGAACTACCTAAAGGCGCATGCTGTCATCGACGCTAAGACAGGAAAACTAATCAGTATAGTTGTTACAGGCAGGGATACCCATGATAGCGAAATGGGAGTATTCCTAGTTGAGGGGGTAGCTTTCAAAGTTTTAATTGCTGACGGCGCCTACGACACAAGGGACATGTTCAATCTTGTCGCAAAAAAGAATGCAGTTCCAATAATTAAGATACGGAAAAACGCTTCAACACGCTCTTTAGGCTCGCCTCTTCGAGCTAGGTCAGTGCGAGAAGTGAAAAAGATTGGCCAAGGCATGTGGAAAGAGAAATATGGGTATGGCCGGCGGTGGCGAATAGAGCCATATTTCTCTGCAGTCAAGCGCTCATTTGGCGAAGGAACTATCGCCAAACGATTTGACATGGCACAAAAGGAAGTGATGTTGAAGTTTCTATTGTATGACCAACTGCAACAGCTAGTGTAAAGCTAAAGGCAAAGAAAGGGCAAGTTAGAGTTAATTGTCGTTTGTTTGAAACAATTTAACGAAGTACAATTTTGCAAAAAACTTAAAAAGATTTAAATTAAACTCATGTGATTTTGTTAATATCTTGATGTAATTCAACATAGAACTTAATTAATATAATTGGGTGTTTATATGAATATACTTTTGATTGGAGCACAAATAACTCCATTTGAAAGCGAAATCTTTGTAGGGGGTGTAGCGAATAATGTAGCTAGAATTAGTAAGGGATTTAAAGTTAGTAAAAATATATGCCCTACAATAATCACTTCAAAATTTCCAATCCAAAAATTTGAAAATAAAATAATACCCGTTTCATGGGGTAATATATCTATAATTAACGTGAAAGGAAAATATTCTTCTTTTAGATATGGAACAGATTTCATGGTTAAGTCATTAATTGAAGCTACTAAATTGAACAGTATATATAATTTTGATATCGTAAATGGTCATTCTGGATATGCTCCTATGGGATTAGTTACCATAGCATGCTCAAAAAAACTTAATCTTCCTTCAGTACATACTTTATATTGCCCCAGCACTTCGCAAAATATATCTAGTTTTGGAAAAAATATTTTTACTTCACCTTTTTTCATGAAATGTTATTTAAATAAACTAGATAAGATAATAGCTGTTTCCAATAACGTCAAAACATCTTTATTAAATATTGGAATTAAAAATGAAAAAATATCGATTGTACCCCTATGTGTAGATGAGAATTTATTTAATCAAACGATTAAAGGAGATAAAATAAGACAAGACTTAATATCAAGTAGTGATGATTTTTTAATTTTATTTGTTGGTAACTTAACATGGATTAAGGGAATTGATATACTCATCGATGCTATGTCAACAATAGTTCCAAAATATCCAAATTTTAAATTAATTGTTATGTTAGGATTTGCTTATGATGGAATAATGAAAGGTAGACTATTGTCTAAAATTAAAATATTAAATCTTGGTAACAATGTAAAATTATATTCAAATATTAATAATATAAATGAATATATGGCAGCTTCTGATGTGGTAGTTTTACCATTCATTAATACTGATGGGCCTTCTGATTACCCCCTTGTTCTTTTAGAAGCTATGGCTTTGGGGAAAACGGTTATAGCGTCTTCAATTGGGGGTATACCTGAAGTTATAAGACATTTAGAGAATGGTATTCTTGTTTCTCCCGGAAATGTATTTGAATTATCGAATTATTTAATAAAAATTTATAATGATTCCAATTTAAAAAATAAATTAGGTAATGCCGCAGCAAAAGATATTTTTAATAAATATTCAATTAATCGTGTTACTAAGTTGACTGAGTATATATATGAAGAAATAGTTAAGAAGTGACATTATGAATATAAAAAATAACCAAAAAGAAGTAATAAATTTCTATAATGAAGAATCATCTTCTTATGATAACGAACGTTTTTCATCAATAATTGGAAAAAAAGGAGATATAATACAAAAAAAAGTAATATTAAAATTAGGTGTACCTTGGAAAAATAAAAAAGTTCTTGAAATAGGGTCTGGAACTGGTAGATTTTCAATAAATATATCTAAACTTGGTGGTCTAGTAACTGCTTTTGATTCTTCAATGGGCATGATTTTAGTTGCAAAAAATAAAGCATCAAGGGATTTTACCGAATCTATAGACTTTGTAAATGGCAATGCTTTGGCACTTCCTTTTCAAGATAATTCATTTGATATTTGCATTTCTATTAATGTGATTAATCATATCCTTAATTACGAAAAAGCTATTGCTGAAATTCATCGTGTTCTGAAACCAAATGGTATATTCATAGCCAACTTTACTAATTTATACAGCTTATATTTTCCAATTGGAATTTTAGTTAATATTAGAAAAAAATCTATTTATAAAAATGTTTATAGTAGATGGGATAAATTATCAACAATAAAAATTATATATGCTAGTTTGAATCTAAAAATTGAGAATATAGAAGGTGGAATGATTTTTCCCCCAATTAATAATAGATTTATTTTTTTCATCGTTTCAAAATTAGATTCTTTATTCAGATATTCGTGTCTAAGTAATTATGGTCCAGTTTTGTACATAAAAGCTATAAAAAAATAATATATATTGGCTCTACTAAAATTAGATTTAACTCTTTCCTAATATTTTCCCTATTTTTTGTCTGTAGGACATATTAGCCTGCATTTAGATTCAAAACATTGTGCCTGAGCTCAATTCAAGATGCGGCACAATATATCCTTCCTGTGCGCTTCTGCTCTATTGTTCAGCTGAAGCGTCTCTTGTCTACAGAAAAAGTTGCTTCAGAGCCTTCTCTTCTGTAGTATTCTTGGAGGTAGCTTTTTGCATTGTTTAGAAACTCTTTCAAAGTGCTCTTCCATTTTTGAGACTCTTTAATTGTAAAGTTAGCCTTAAGCATTATGTAAATCTTGAAACTTGTCAACATAGAAGGATAACTGGAATATTTGTTAAGGCAAATGCTTCTACCTTTATATTAAGAGAATCTAGCATTTCGATCGCCTTTTCAAATGATTCTTTTTCGCTTTTCAAGCTTCCCATATGCAATGTACATGAAAGTATTTAGATCTAGAAGTGCAAACTCATAGACAAACTCCCTCCTAAACTGATTTTCCCCGTAGTTGACTTTTTTCACCTTGTCATGCTTCTTTTGGACTTCTGAAGAATAGTGCTTGGTAGATCATATGTGTAGTCATCATTCCCATCGGTGAATACCTTTATCTTAGTATCTGATACAGGTAATTCTGTTTTTTCAAATAGTTTCTCTATCTTCGCTTTGCAGATTTCTTGATTCCATTTTCCAACCGAAAAAGCTACAAAAAAGTATGTGTTTCTCTTTATGGTAATGTAGATTCATGTGTTACTCTATTCGGACCAAGTTGAGCCATCACGCTCAACTTTTCCTGTTTTTTTAACTATGGACTAAAGTTCATCGCATTCAAATGGAGTAAGTTCTAGGTTCTTTATCAGATAGTTATTCATCTGCTATACGTGTTCAGCCATATCTTCACCAAGAGGTAGTACTTATAAGAATTTATTATACTATCGCAAATTAGGACATTACTCAAAACTCTCTCAAGTTTTTTTAGATAAAGAAAAAAGAACTGTCAAAATCAAAAAAATCCAAACTAATATAATAAGAAAAGGAGTTTTTTGAAATGCCGATATATAAGATGGGTAATAACCAAGATAGCTATCCTTTTTAAAAATTGCAATATGAATAGAATATATAGAAACTATATATGCATTAATTAACAATAAGTTAATAATATTTTTATTATTTAATATTTCTTTCATAAATTCTCACTCTTTCATTAGAAAAAACTAATATATAATTACTTGATTCAGATATCGCTTGATCTTCAGGGGTATTAAAGTATGTATACACATATTTAATTGAATAAGAATTAATTAACTCTTTTGATTCTAAACAATCTGGAAATTTAAACATTAAATAAGTTTCATACCCCATCATTCCATACCCTACTTTAAATCTATGAACCAACCATTCTTCATATCTAGTTTTAGTTTGTTGATTAGCTAATTTTTCCGCTATAACTCCAATGAAACCTTTAGGATTAACTATAGATAAAGAATAGCTATCATGACGATTTATTGAATCCATATTTAAGAAAGCGGTTCTTTTTCTAGTTAATACTGGAATCCATTTTGTAGAAACATAAGGCCAGTAAGATATTGTCAAAATTACATCTTCTTCTTGTGAATTAACAATTAACCAATTTATAGCATCAATGTCATTGTTAGAGGGTATGGAAGAATAATGCGTTAAATAAAAATTTTTCTGATAAACTATTGCATTTAAGGTAGAAGATATTAATAATAATCCTATTATAATTGAACTGAATTTTAATTTATTATTGACTTTCAAATGATGACTAAAAGTTTTTATTCCCATAGGAATACTCAAATATAGGGGAATCCAAGAATAAAGAATAATTCTTTCACCAAAATAATTAAATCCGATTAAGTATGTACTTCCCATAACAATTGCAACAAACAAAATCGAAAATAATAATAATTTAATTTTTTTTATTCTAATTGATACTAAACCTAAAATCCCTAATATAAAAGGCACATACCCAATGAAAATTGGTATGTTCCAGGGAGCCTGTAAATTCTGAACTATTGAATCTTGCATAAAATAGGAGCTCCCTAAGTATAAAATAAAAATAAAAGAGTCAATAAATGAAAGATTGGTATCTTCAGGATAAACTGAAATAAATATTGTACTACCAATAATCAAGATACAAAAGATTAAGATTATTCTTGAAAATTTTAAATCTTTGAAATTATTTAATATTAAGAACAATACTAAAGATAGAAGAAGAATACTAAATGTTAATAAGTGTATTAGAGATAAACTAACAAACAATAAAATTGAAATAACTATCCATACTATAGATTTTGATTTAATATATTTAATAACTCCCAAAATAATTAAAAAAGCAATTAAATATCCCAATAAAGATGGAATCGTACACCAAATAATATCACGAGTTATAGTTAAACATATTGATATAAAAAAGACACCAATGATACTTAAATTTGTATTTTCAGTAATCTCTTTAAAAATAAAAAAAGAGGATAAAATTAACAAAATATTAAGAAAGAGAGATATAAAAACAACTAATTCATATGTTTGAATTGAAAATCCAAATTTAGTTAAATTTGAACGAATAAAAGCTAAGCCAATCTGTATAAGTGGATAATAAGGGCCTCTTTTACTAAATTCGGTTGGTGAATAACCTGAATGCTGTATAATATCAGGTTGCAAAGAACCTGTTTCAATATATGCTTCGGAACCATTAATAATTGATAAGGAATCCCATATATATGGCCTTATATCACTTTCAATAAATGGAATAAAACGAAAGGTAAATGAAAAAAGAACTAATAATATAAGAATTAAGATATATATTATTTTTTTTCTTTTCATTATGTCACCTTGTAATTTATAGAATACAATGATAAAAGCTTAAATATTTATTGTTATTTTTTGAATATTTGCCTTTGTTCCTCATATTTGAATGAAATTCACTATCATGATCCGTTATTACTTTCCGTATTTTCTTGACACCAATATATTTGTCTAAAGCTTCTAATGGAAGCTTTACAGAAGTTCTTACTTTACCATTCGAATTCTATACAAAAAAGGACTTTAAAGTTTGCATCATCTAAAACAACACATATGGAGTTTTTTTCTTCAGTTGACCAGTCAAGATTAAATGTTTATAGGAATAGCCCTCTTATGCCTCATCCAAGATTTTTATTGCACTCTTTAGACATTTTTGTCATTCTTTCTTCTAGGAGATACACTGGATGAGATTAACAGCTCTAATCCTACGCTTTTTCTTAAGATATTTAGAGACGCCAGATGCGGAAGGATCTAGAATATTTTAGCATGGATAATCTATATTATCAAGATGACGAATATCATGTAAGGCATTTTCCAAGCGCTTATGCTTGGGTAATTTAACAGTTGTTTTTGAAAGTATAACAATCTGCTAGTTTCTTTTTTAAGAGAGTATTAACTGTGAGATAACGAATCTTGTCGAAAGTTTGTATTTTGCTACCCTAATTACAATATCTCGTGGTCCGAATCCTTAAGCTTCATGTCATTTAAGACAGAAGAACGATTTAAAGTTGGTAAAATAAATAGATGACACATTATTTTTTAAATATAAAATATTTAAAAATAAATTCCATATCCATATTTAAAGAATTTTGATTAACTTCGTTCTATTTCTGCTATTGATTAGATTATATACCAATAGTGGATTTTAGTTGTCATGAACAGCTTGATTGATTTTACCATGAAAGAAAGTATGAGTTTTTTTAGAAGTTAGGCAATAGATTAAACGATGTAAACAAACTTATTGATTGGAGCTATTCAAGCCTATAGTTTCTGAGTTATTTGACAATGAGGGCGAAAAGGCGGAAGGCCAAATATCGACAAGATCGTGATGATAAAGATGATTTTGCTTCAGGCTTGGTATGGGCTATCGGACCAGGAGCTTGAGAGGCTAGTGACGATAGAATATCATTCAGAAAGTTCTTAGATTTTCCAAGCGAAGTTCCAAAATACACAATGGTCCGGTACTTCAGGGAACGATTAGCAAAGATCAGCAAAGACAAGAGATCTGATTTGAGCTACAAAGACAGCTTAAATTAAAAGGACTATCTATCAAAAAAAGTGTCATCCAAGATGCAATTTTTATCAGCTCTGATCTTGGGCATAACGCAAAGACCAGATGAAGCAGGATGGAAACTGGGCAAAGAGAAACAGAAAGAATGAATTTGACTTCAAACTTCATTCTAAAAGGATGGCCTGGCGTTAGCCATCAAGAAATTTTGGGAAGCAGCCAAAAATTGAATAAAAAGAATTCAAGAGAAAAAGATGAGCGTTAGAATAATTTATAAAATTGAAATAGTAAAAAATTTAGGGGTTAATCGTAATTCTCTTAATAATTAATAAAAACTATTATAAAGCTAATAATGACTTATTTTCTATGAATGTAAGTATTATTATACTTACGAAAAATGCTGGCAATAAGTTTAAAGACTTATTACTTTCAATTATTTCACAAAAAAACTGTTTAATGAAAGAAATCCTAATCATTGATTCTGGATCGAATGATAATACTTTAAAAATTGCTAAAGAATTTCCAACTATTATTTATGAAATACCTTCAAAAGAATTTCATCATTCAAAAACAAGAAATTTTGCTGCGAGCCTCTCTAAAGGAGAATACATGGTATTTATCACTCAAGACGCTCTGCCTCTTAAAGACGATTGGCTCATTAATATATTAAAGCCATTTGAAAATAATGATAAAATAGCAGTAGTATATGGAAAGCAAAAAGCGTGGAAATACGAAAATCACGCTGAAAAATTTTATTACGAATATAGTTTTCCTGATGTAGCGATTACAATAACATACGATGGAAAAGAAAAAGCTAAACAAAATCGTAAAAACAATGCATTTATCTCTAATGTAAATGCCGCCTATAAAAAGGAAATATGGTCCAGATATAAATTTTCAGAAATCGTTGATTGTTCTGAAGATAAAGATTTTGCTAAAAGAGTGTTGTTTGGTGGATATCTAGTTTATTACGAACCTTCCGCTGTTGTATATCACTCACATACATTTTCTTTAATCCAAGTTATTAAGAAATATCGTCATTTTGGGCTTTCATTAGGAATGGGAGTCGCTGATATTCCTCAAAAACGTTCTTCACTTGTTTTGAAATTATTCGATTATTTCTTAAATGAAATAAAATATTTAATCAATCAAGAAAAAATATATTATATTCCATATGCATTGATGTATGATTCATGTAAAATTCTAGGAACTGGAATAGGGAAGATAGAATTAAAAATAAAAAATATCCTAAAAAGATAAATATATAAGAATTAATAAATAATGAAATATATGCAAAATATCACTTAAAAGATTATTTTTATCTAGTTAAAGCTTTGTCTTGATGTGTGCTCAAATCCAAATCATATTTTCTACCATTTTTGAAGAATAAAAGACTTTTCCAAAATTCTTTGTTGTCTAATATGTTAATAATTTAGCTTGGTATCAAATATGATTTTATACCTCCTTATTCAATAATTTCATAAATTGCTTAGTAATATTAATTTAAATTTTTACCAGAAACTTTTCTTGGCGTTTCAAGATTTTCCTAATCTAAGTTCATGTTTGACTTTATCTCTTAATACCCAACTACAATTATCCAAATGATTAAAATCCACTGCGATATAATTCAGACAGACTCTCCACCAGTTATTACTTCTTGAATCTCATTACATGTTCGTATTCATGAAAAATCAGCTATCTAAAATACTAACTAGCTATGTGACAATGACTGTAAAGAATATTGCTAAATCTGATACGTTAATTTTTCCTACTTTGTACGCCAAAGATAATCTAGATATGGTATATTTATAAAGACATCCAGAATCGGCAATAGCAACTCTTAAGCCAAGTGAGAGCAATACCTTTGTCTGAGTGTACACTGGAAAGAAGGATAAATCATATTCAAAGGCCATGCCATGGAAAAAATAATGTAAAATCAGGTATAGCATCATCAAATGCCGTGACAATTAAAGAGCTATGCGTAGAATCAAAGAATCTTATTAAGGAATAGATTACTTAATATGAAATATATGAAATGCCATGATAATTAAAACGGCAATATAACAAATTAATAAATTCAATATAATCATATTAATGCTTTTATTAAATATAAACATGAACAGAACATGAATAAAAATAACGATCATGATTAGCTTTACAAAAGAAAATTTCTTTATGGCGATAGAATAGTTGATTAGTAAAGTTGACACAGCAAAAATACTCATTGCAACACAAAGCACAGGAAGCAAATTTACAGCGTCAGCATACTTTTCTCCAAAAAGTGTCGATACTATTGTATGTCTAAAAAATAAACACCCAATAACAAATAAAAAGGAGAAAGATACCATATAAATAAGGCTTTCTTTTAAAATATACTTGGCGTCAGAATTCAGTGAATGAAGGTCGGAAACTTTTGGGAACTGGGAAGAAGTAAGTGCAGCGCCTAAGAAGATAACTACCATAGATATATTGCATGCGGCAACATAAATTCCAGTGTCATATGATGAAAAAAAGTGTTTTATAGCTAAAATACTAAAATTTTGCATGAACATTGAAAATCCAACTACGATAAGAATGGGATATGAGTAGTAATGTATTGAGGATACATTAATACTATCCACAGAATCTTTTTGCTTGAGTAATTCTCTTAAAGGTATCAAACAGATAAGAAAAGGGATTAGTGGTGCTAAAACAAATGAAAGTAAGACTCCGTTCAATTTGAGCCCTACTGCCAAAAATAAAATCATTATTAAAAATCTAGATAGAGTATTTAACAAGGAAGTGATGCCAAGCCATTTAAAATTTTGTAAGCCAGAAAGTATGCCTTCTGATACAGGCAATACAAATGACCAAATGACCGAAAATCCAAGAATTATTATAGAAAAAACGGTTGGAATTTTAAGAAAAACTGCCAGTGGAAAACTTATAAGTGTAACAAGGAAAATAGCGATAATTCCATAAAAACTAAGCCGCTTAATAGATGAAAAATATAGTTTTTTTATTAAGCCATAATCTGAATTTACCTTGTATTCTGAAGTAAATCTTGATACAACAGTTTGAATTGTCCCAGTTGGAATGCTTAACAACATAAATATAGAAAACAAACTACCAAAGACCCCATATTCTTCAGGCCCCAATGATCTAGCAACGTATATTTGAAAAAGATATCCAAAAAATCTTGCAATTATTAGAGAAACAAACATTATCAATCCATGCTTTAGTAATCCTGATTCATCAAATTTAAACTGCATCTCGGCCCTATCCTATAGATTTTTACATGATAATCTAATTGAAACTTAAATATATTTGTATAAATATACCCCACTATACTCTTGACCATTTAGATTAATTTTTCAATATTTTTATATATTGGAAACGCCTAACTAGAGAAGTTAGTTGGTGAACAATGCCATTCAAAGCTTATGATATTAGGGGTATTTATCCGGATCAGATAGATGAAGAGTTCGCATACAGTCTTGGAAGGACTCTTGGCAAATCCTATGATACCATAGCCGTTGGCATTGATAGCAGAATAGGCTCAAGCAAGATCAAGGATTTTTTTATGGCCGGCATCATGGACGAAGTATCAGATGTAGTTTACCTAGGCCTCATCTCAACACCACTCCTATACTATGCTACAAAGGATAGATTTTCTCTTGGTGTCATGATCACAGCATCCCACAACCCTAAGGATTATACGGGATTTAAGACCTGTGATAAAAATGCAGTCCCCCTCTCGCCACGAGATGAGATAAAGAATGAATTTAAAATTTATAATTTACCTAAAAAAGCGCCCCACATAGTAGAAGCAAGAAGAGACATAATAGAAGAATACAGTAACTTTTTCATATCAAGGCTAAATCAACTTAAAAAATACAAAATAGTCTCTGATTTTTCTAACGGCTCCACGGTCACTGAACACAGCATACTAAAGAAGGTATTCCAAGACATAATAACACTAAACAAGACGCCTGATGGCAACTTCCCTGGCCACCCCCCCAACTCGATAGGATTAGAGTCTACTAAAATGATCAGGAAAAAGGTCACAGAAACTAATAGTGATGTCGGCATAATCTTTGACGGGGACGGGGATAGGATTGGATTCATTGATGAATTTGGCAGGGAAGTAAGAGGGGATATACTAACAGCAATAATAGCAAGGGAGATGTTAAAGGATACCAAGGGCAAGATATTATATGATTTAAGGTCAAGCAGGGTTGTACCAGAGATTATCTCAGAACACGGCGGTATCCCAATAAAATCGAGGGTAGGCCACCCCTTCATAAAAAAGCTTATGAGGAAGGAGGGGGCCGTTTTTGCCGGAGAATTCTCAAATCACTTCTATTTTAAAGAGGCGGGATATTTCGAGTCGCCACTCCTTGCGCTATACTATGTTCTAAAGTCTCTTGATAATAAGCCACTCTCCCTGCAGGTAGATGAACTTAACATATATGCCCATAGTGGTGAGATAAATATTAAATCAGAAAATCCTCTAGAAAAAATAGCAGAGCTCAAAAAATTATTTAAAGACAAAAATATAGAAAAAATTGATGGAATTACCATTTCAGACAAGGACTGGTGGGTAAATGTCAGGCCTTCAAACACAGAACCTTTGATTAGAATTACAGCAGAAGCAGAAAAAGAAGATATGTTAAATGAGTTGATAGAAGAGGTCAAGAAAATATTATTGGATTGATAATTATGCCATCCTTAAAACCTTATGTTGCAAAGATACCAGACATTATAGATAAAATTGATGAGGGGGGTATAGACCTCCCTGACCTTAACGGCCATGCATTTATAGGAAATGGAAATGCGTTTCACATAGCAAGGCTATATGCAATGAAGTACAATGGAACTGTTTACAGGGCTGAAGAAGTTCTAAGGCTCCCAAAACGGCTAAACATATGCATGATATCTGCATCTGGTGGAAAAGACTCAATAAATGTCTGTAAGCACTTCTCCAATTCAGTACTATTGACATGTAACGCTGATGCACCATCAAAAGATTATGCGTCAAAAACAGTTTTGATCCCTGCAGAAAAAGAACCTCCCTTCTATAATGTGACAACATATGCTGGGATGATTTATCTGCTTGAAAGGGAGAAACCAAAACAACCCTCAATGGATGAGCTCCTATTAAAGGAGCTAAACTATAATGCTATCATATTCATAGCTTCGTTAAAGAAGCATCCAGTGGCATCAATGGCAGCACTAAAGATGAGGGAGATATTTGGGAAGATGGCCTTAAGCCTCACTAGAGAGGAGGCCTACCATGGCTGGTTTTTACACCCCACAAAACATGAAGGTCTTGTAACAGTTGACACAGATTTTGAATTTAACTCACCATACAAACTTTCTGGAAGCCTAATAAATCTATTTAGCCACCTTTATTACAATATTGGAATTCTCCAGGAAATAAAAAACCCGACAAAACCCGATTACCAGAGAATTCTTGATCTAAGGAACTGGAAACTTTAATCTTTATAGGTGTCATAATCAAGATAAAGAAAAAAGAATCTGTTATCTTTTTCTTCTTTTCTTATTTTATGGCTTCCAGACTTTTAAGAAATCGACTCTTTCAAAGTCGCTGTCATTTGTGGCAATATTCTTGATGTCATAGTATTTGCAACTAGCAGCGTGAACTGCATCACTGGCTAAGAGATTGTATTTATTTGAAATTTCTAAAGCAATTTTTAAGATTTCAGCCGTAAAAGGTAGTAATACTATTCTTGATTTAAATATATCCTCTAAGGCTCTTTGTGCGAAATGACATTTCGATATAAGTGTAGGTTCTTTCTTGATATATTGGAGTATTTCTGTTTTATCCATTCTTGTTATTTCTTCTAACTCAGATATAGTAATTTTATAAAAAAATTCATTAATACAATTAACTGAGGAAAAACCTAGAATCTCTGCCTCCTGACATTTTGAGAGAAATCTCAATGAACTTTCATAAAATCTATGCTTTTTGTTAAACGCATATAAGAAAATATTTGTATCTATAAGATTAATCCTTTAGAAAAACTTTCAACATTTAGTACGTCCATTCATAAGCCTCGTCTTCTACCATCTCATCCCATTTTTTTTCATCAACTTCCATATGGTCCCTGAAAAAAGACTTCAAAGGCTTTTTTTGTGGAAAAGCTACCACTACATCTCCAATTATTTTAACATCTTTGCCAGATATCAATTCAGATATCCTATCCTTTTTAGAATCAGATATTTCCATCGTATCTAATTACTAAAACAGGTATATAAATATTATCTTGTGGCAGGTATATCTATTGATTCAATAGATTTTTGAATCATTTAAGAGATTGGGCAGTTCATTCAACTGTATGTTTATCCGTCTTATAATAATGCTTAATATTTTTCCAAACAGTAACAATACATGCACAAAGGCGGACTGCCACCGTCTTCAATCAAAGTAAAGAAAAAGAATCTTTAATTTTTAATTTTTATCTTTTTCTTCTTTTCTTATTTCTTAAGATTTAATATACAAAGACTTAAATATTATTGTATTATTTATTAAACATATGTATAATTTATTAAACAATAATTTAAGAATAACTGAAAATCACCTGAAAGTTCTTTCTTTGTTCACATCCGGGTATAACAAAAGTCTATACATAAGAGAAGTAAACAGAATGCTTGAATTAAGCCCAAGGACGGCACAATTGACACTAGACTACTTAGAATCTAAAGGCGTATTGCATTCAACTATGCTTGGTAAAATAAAAACATATTCATTGAGAAAAAATCAGACCAGCAAATATTATCTGACATTGGCTGAATCATATAAGACTACACTTTTTATGGATAATCATGCTTTAATCATGGAAATTATAGAAAAGATATCGCCACTAATTTCTGGAATTGGCCTTATCTTTGGAAGCTATGCCAAAGGAATTGAATATAAGGGATCTGACATTGACATCTTTTTAGCTGGTGAAGCGGATAAAAAAACAGTAAAGGAGGTATCAAAGAGTTACGGAATTGAAATTAACTTAATCACCTATCCCCTAGAAAAATACAAATCCTCCTGGAATAAAGATATATTGATAAAAGAGGTAATTGAGAATCATATAGCGATTTTAGACATTGATGGTTTTGTATCCTCGGTGATAAAAAATGAGTAGAATAATATGGTGCTTAAATTAGAAAAATGGGATTAAGATAATTGAGCCAAATCCAAACTTGTCTAATGCTTATATCCATAAGGCAGACGATTCTTTAGAATCAATCCAGGTAAACATTAAAAAAGAATGGAAGATCGCTACAGCTTATTATACAATATATTTCTCTCTATATGCAATACTTATGAGGATAGGAATAAAATCTGAAATTCATTCGTGCACTGTTGATTTTGTAAAGGAATACCTTAATGAATATTTTAATAAAGAAGAAATAGAACTTATTGAAGATTCTTTAAAAGCAAGAATCGATGTCCAGTACTTTGTTGATAAAGATATCCCAGATGAACTATATTCCAAGTTAATTGAATCTGCTCCACACATATTAATCAAATCTAAATCTATTCTTTCTAAATTGACTGAAAAGAAAATAAAATCAATAAGGGATGAAATTAAAATTCTAATAACTGAATAATTTTTATTTTTTTCTTATTTAATCATTAATTTTTTAAAATCCAATTAAAACAAGTTATCGGAAGTGATAACTGTGAAAAAATTTCTAGCTATACTATTGATTCTGGCATTTCTTCTTTCCGGCTGTATCGGTCAGGGAGCTGATCAAAGACCGGGGAAAGTTTCAACTTTAGTAAAAGAAGCTTCTGTTATGATTCAAGAGAAAGGTGAAGACGCATTTCCCCAGATAAGGGAAAAAGGGAAGTTCTATACTGACGACACGTATGTCTTTGTCTGGAAGGTCGAAGATTGTAAGATTACAAGAGTAGTTTTCCCGCCAGATTTAGCGCAAGAAGGAACAGATGTGTCTGACTTTAAGGACGATAACAACGTCTCTATTACAAACATGTTTATCTCTATAGCAAATAGCGAAAAAGGAGAAGGGTGGTCTGGGCAATACCTTAGGACAAATCCAGCGGACAATAAGATTGAGAAGAAAGTTACATACATAAAGAAAGTTGTTTACAAAGACACAACATATGTAATAGGTGCAGGGTACTATATAAATTAATTTTTTATTATTATTCCCATTTTTTGCCTGCCCCTTTAATTATGGACTTTTGGATAGTAATATTTATATAATAGTATTTTTAGTATATTGTGATATATTAAAAATACCAATTTTAGTATATCGATATATTGTAGGTGCCCAAAAATGGTAGAAATATATGATTTACTCCCACAAAATCCCTGGTGGGAAGATAAAAAACTCATTGAAAATGATGAGAAGTTAACAAATTTAAATTCTGCCCGTTATATTTGGATTCCAAGACTTAAGTCTCATATAGATATCGAAAAGGATAGTGTTTATTCGCTTAGGGGTCCAAGGCAAGTTGGGAAGACCACTCTTCTAAAAATAATGATTAGAGAACAGCTAAAGAAAAGAAATCCTGTTGATATTTGTTATTTTACATGTGACCTCATGAGATCAAATATTGAACTAAAAGACACAATTGAAGCTTATCTTAAATGGGCATTGAGACAGTCTAAAGATAGAAAAATAATTATGATTGATGAGATATCAAGAGTTGAGAATTGGGAGCTTTCAATAAAATTCATAGTTGATACCTATGGGCTTATGGAAAAAACCTTTGTCCTAACAGGTTCATCTTCTTGGGATTTAAAACATAGCATAGAGAGGCTGCCCGGCAGAAAGGGCGAGATGAAGAATGGTAACATCAACAAGATTCTTCTCCCCATGAAATTTTCTGAATATGTTGAACTAAAGTCCAAAAGTCTTGGACAGAAATTTAGGGATATGGGGCTTTTTGATAACTCAATAAGAATAGATGCTCTATATGATATCTTAGAGGGGGATGCAGGAAAATGGATTAACCCCTTAATTCCTCAAATGAATTCCTTAGAAGATATAATGGAGGATTATCTCCTTGATGGAGGCATTATGACCGCTGTGAACTCCATCGCCTCCACAGGCGCAATTCCAAATAGCATTTATGAGCTTTATCTTCAATTTTTTTTCGGGGATCTTACTAAACTTGGGAGAGACGAAGGTTTAGCTAAGCGGATTATTTCTGCAATCATTAAGCATGAGGGCAAACCTATAGGGTGGCTTAAAATTTCAAGAGAAGCAGATGTTTCAAGCACGGTGACAGTCAATCAGTACTGTGAGTTGCTTCAGACTTTATTTGCAGTCAATATTTACCCTGCAGTGGATTTCGATAAAAAAACAGCCAAACATAGATCTGAGAAAAAAATACAGATTCCAAATCCTTTCTTTTTCCACGCTTTTAGAGGATTCTTAGTGAATCCTGGTGGTAACTATTATAAAATGGCCAAAACATACCTTTTGTCTCCTGAAAATAAATCTATTTTGACAGAAAGTTTATGTGGTGACCATCTTGCTAGGCTAGCATATAATTATTCCCCTACAGATCTATTTGATGTATCAAATTCTCTCTTCTATTACAGAACAAACAAAGGGGAATCTGTAGATTATGTTGTGAGGCTCGGAGAAGAACTTATACCTGTGGAGGTAAAATATCAATCAAAAATTGGCAGCAACGACTTTAAGAATCTAAGAAGATTTGATAAAGGATTACTTGTCACAAAAAACTATTTAGACCTTGAGAATAAATATAGGGCGATACCGCTTAGTTTATTCTTAATGTTAATATGAACTATAAATAGAAGGTATTTATGTAAGAACTGTTAAGGTATAAAAGAATGGGATTGCATTGAAGTTGAAGGAGAGCTAGTGCATGTATAGTTATAGATCTTATAGAAGGTGCATGTGCGTTACGGAACGGATAAGGGCCTGACTGAAATTCAAGAAGTGATAAGGGAAAAAAATAAAGATCACATACCAAAGACAAAGAGGCCATTATGGTGCCTTCTTACCAAACTTTAAAGGAGTTGCAAAGGATAGATGTTATACTTCACAATGTCTGTTTTTGGCATACTGTGAAGCTGATTAGATGAATAAAATCTTACTAAAAAGATATTTAACTATAGGATAGCTTTTCTTTACTAGTGGTCAATATGGCATATAACATCCAAGAAGAAATTGAATCATTAGTTAGGGAGGCTGCATTTTTTGTCCATGCGCAGGGAGAGGATGCATTCCCTTTGTTTAGAACAGAAGGCAGGTTTCTATATAAGGACATCTATGTGTTTGTCTGGGTGGTGAGGGGTAACAGGATAATAAGGCTTGTTTTTCCTCCTGACAATATGGGGGAGGATATAGAAATCACTGACATGACAGATTCAAGCGGCATAAACATCACTGAGATGATAATGAAGATAGCAAACAGCCGTAAGGGGGAAGGGTGGTCAGAGCCCTACCAGTGGAAAAAACCAAGAGAAAATATAGCTTCAGAAAAGATATCCTTTGTCAAGAGTGTTATAAACAAGGGCAGGATGTATGTCGTTGGCGCAGGATATTACCTGACATAGCAATGCTTTGCCGTTTTTACAAAACAGATTAGCCTAAAAAAATGACACAAAATCCCTTATTCATACGGCTCAAGATGAGTAGTGACTATGGTCTCAGGTCCAAGCAGTTTTCTTATCTCTTCCTCAACGTTATAGGATATGTCATGGGCGTCCTTAACTGTCATGGACTTATCCACTAGGATGTGCAAGCTCATGGAATAGTAGTTTCCGATGCGCCTGATCCTAAGCTTGTGATAATCTTTGACGCCCTTAACTTTTGACACCGTATCAAAAATCTCGTTTTTTAACTTGTCATCGACTGAAGTTTCAATCAATTCGCTGATGCTATCCTTTAGGATGTCTATGGCGACTTTTAATATCAACACACTTACAAACAATGCAGCCAGCGGGTCAAGGATCCTCCATTTCTCCCCTAAAAATATTGCCCCCCCGATACCGATCATTGTGCCTATTGAGGAGAAGG